>VFQP010000385.1_pt1 | contig 91941 bp, 148 predicted proteins | sample 3512351 | NCBI WGS metagenome assembly VFQP01 (sample SAMN10412372, study PRJNA504923) | tailings metagenome | isolation source: Relicate 1 Philex TSF1 revegetated site | place: Philippines: Tuba, Benguet | collected 2017-08-29
TCTCTCTCTCTCACACACACACACACACACACACACACACACACACACACACACATTCCACCCCCCCCCCACCTCTATACAGGTATGTACGGCAGCACGATGGCAGTATATTATTATGGGTTGGTAAGCGTAGTGCTACCAAGTCCACATGGCCTGGCAAACTTGATCACCTGGTTGCAGGGGGACAGGTAGGTTGATGTGTGTGTGTGTGTTTGTGCTTGTGTGTGTGTGTGTTTGTGTTTGTGTGTGTGTGTGTGTGTGTTATTCTTACTGTACGTCTTCTTGGTGTTTGTGAATACCCTAAAAATGTGTTTTCCGTTGTGCTTATACTATACACACGCACCATACATAACAAACCCCCTTAACAACCCTTAACAACCCTTAACAACCCTTAACAACCCTTAACAACCCCCCCTCAACACCGTCCCCAAAACCATCACTCCCAAAAACACCCCCGCCCGAAAAACACCACTCCCAAAAATAAGATCCCCCCCTCTAAAAACACACACCCCAACACACAAAAAAAAAACAAATACCACAGCCAGTAGGCATCAGCTGTGCAGACAACCTGGTCAAGGAATGTTCCGAGGAAGCTGGCATACCTGAACACCTCGCACGGTCTGCCATACCCACCTCCATCGTCGGCTGCGAACAAATGCAAGCACTCGGCCTCAAGCGGGATGTGCTGTTTGTATACGACCTACAGCTCCCCGACACGTTTGTGCCTAGTGCACAAGATGGGGAGGTGGAGTCGTTCATGTTGATGCCATTAGAACAAGTGATGGAGCGTATTGCAGGGACAGAGGATTTCAAACCGAATGTGGAGTTGGTGGTGATGGATTTTTGTGTACGAATGGGGTTGTTTACGCCCGATCAGCGGGGGTATGCGGACTTGCTGGAGGGTTTGCGCACAGGGGATGTGCGGTGAGCTGGTTTATGTTTTCTGTTGGTACCCTGTTTTGTTGTAATACAACCAGCACACATATTCCTTACAAGAGATCACTTTTTCGTTTCTACCACAACATCATCATAAAAAAGGACATCCACCCACCCACCCAGCACCTTGGGGTAGTCAACAGTCAACAACATCATCACCCGGTCAACACAGGTCGAAACATCATCACCCGGTCAATACAGGTCGCAATTTCTTATCCACATCCTCCAATTTCCGACATGTTGACAATGTGGAGGCAAACCCAGCCAAATCCTCTCCCTTGGGAATGGCACTGTTGGCCCCCCCATGTGACTCACACTGGGCAAGTTGTTGTTGTATTTCATTGAGTACCCCTTGTGATGCATTGCCACTCACAATGGTCACCAGCCACAATAACAACTCATTGGCAACCCTGATGTGTTGTTGTGTGGCAGAGGGGAACAGATGTACAACATGTACACACTGCGATGTTCCTGTGCTTTTTCCAACACACCCCACACATACCCACAGCATCACCCCCCCACACACACACACACATTCCCCCCACGCAACCACAGCATCACCCCCCCACACACACATACCCATAGTTGCCCACTTTCATGTTGAACTTGACAGCCTCCCTTACCACCGGCACCCTCGCCTCATCCGGGATACTCAACCCCGATGCAAACCTACTATACCGTGCCGCCTTGCTCTGTGTCGCCCTTGCTGCCGCCACCATGAGCCGGGCCCCTGCAATTGCATGCACCATGGTGTTGAACTGCGAGAGGGCTCCTGTGTTGCCTGACTTGGCTTCCTTGGACACACCATCCCATGCTCGGGACAGCATGGTGGCAGCTGTGTCGTAGTTGCCAGCAGCCATGGCAGTCATGCCGGCCTCGTAGGCTTGTCCAGTGGCACCCCCAACCGAGGAGGAGGACCCTGATCGTTGGATGGCTGACTGGGGGGCATTGGGTGTGGAACGACCTGGGTACATGGGTGTTGGTTTGTGTATATATGCATGTGTCCTGTGTAGATGCACATGCATGCAAGCATTGTCAAATGTCATTCGTCAACACCATCAGATCAACAAGAACAACAATAACCTACCACCGGGTGTGGAGGCCCCGCTGCTCTGTGCACCGGGTATGTCATTGAACAAATCCAACCCTGATGGTGTGGGGGGCCTGTTGGCAGCAGGGCCCCCTCCCCATGCAGGGCCCCCACCCAAAAAGTCCAACAACGCATCCACATTGTTGCCGTCGGCAGGAGGGGACGGGCCCGATGAGGGGGCCCCCGACGCAGGGCCCCCGCCACCGGGGGGCACCGGCGGCTGGATGGGGGGAGGCCGCAGGCCCCCCCCAGCCATGGGTGGCGGGAGTGGGGCGGTGCGCTGTGGTGCGAGGCCCCCCAGGGTGCCCGGGGCGGGGAGGAAAGGCAGGCCCCCCCCTCCCATGCTGGAAGATGGAGCCCCCCCTGCCCACTTGATGGTTTTGAGGCTCTGTGCTGCACGTGTGATGTCACTGTTGCCAGCAGTGCGTGCCTCATCTTTGCTCTGTGTGTGTGGTTGGGGGGGGGTACATATACACACACCCATATACACACACCCATACAACCCCCCCCACACGCACACGCACTTTGATGGTGATACGGAACTTTGGTTGTGCAGGTGCATCATCATCCTCACTGCTGTCACCTGTTTCCCCATCACCACCACGCTCACGTGGGCTTGGTGCTTTGGACATGCGTGAAGTGGTGCCTGATCGTGGGGCTGCATCATCCTCATCACTACTCCATTTCTCATTGTCTGGTGAATGTGGGTGTGTGAGTGTGTGTGGGTTTGAGAGCGTGTGTGTGTTTTGAGAGCGTGTGAGTGCTTTTGAGAGTGTGTGTATGCGTATTTGAGAGCGTGTGTGTGTTTTGACAGCGTGTGGGTTTGCAAGAGTTCTGTTGTACATACTGGCAATGTGTACACCAAACACAACCCACCCACCCACCCACAACCCACCCACACCTTGCATAGTGAAGCTCCCCCCCGGGGTAACCCCACTACGAGGTGTTGTGTTACCCTCCTCAAACTCAAACTCAGGGGGCGGCGTCCCCGGTTCCGAGGGCCCCCTTGACGTCTGGGCCCCAGGGGGCCCCCGGGGCCCCCCGATATGCACCCCTTCTACTTCCACCCAGTGTTTCAGTGCAGTTCTATCAAGAGGCAAAATACTTCCTCTATCGCTCTGACTGTAGGCAGCCAGCATCGTGGGTTGTGTGCCTGGTGCGGCAATGTCTTCACCCCCCCACACTTGATTGAAGGAGCCATCGTAGGTGGAGTTGCCGATGGGGTCGGTATCGAGTTTGACTGCGTTGAGTATGTGGGGGGGGACTGTGTAGAGCAGTGTTGCTATGTCTGCACAGTCCATCATCATCTGTTGTTGTTTGTGAGGGGGGGGGCTTGTGATGGTTGTATTCATGTTCTTCTGTGTATATTTTTCTTTTTCATGGGCTTGGCTTTGTATATACTTGCGCGCACACAAATTCACTTGCATTCATGTACCACCCCCCCCCACCCCACCCCCAAAACACCACTTGTTACAACATTTATTTGCCCCAACCACCCACACCCGACCCACCGTAGCCTCCACCTCCACAGCCTCTGCAATGTTCCTCAATGCCCCCTTGTCATTCAACGCCACCAATACAGGAATCAACTCCAACACTTGCCCAGCGGCGGCAAAGCAGTTGCGAGCAGCACTAAACGCACAGCACAGCGTGCTCTTTCGGCCACAGCGTACAAGACGGTGGTAGAGTATGCTGCCTCGGGGGGGGGGCCTGTGGATGGTGAGGAGGAAATGAGTTGGGGGGGACGCGATGCACGTGAATACATAAGTGGTAATATCATACATAGCAAACACTATCTGGGTGCGGTATTATTATGTCATCATTTGCATTATTGTACACATGGCTGCACAAACACATGCGCCACCATTTATATCTACCCCCCCCCCACACACACATACTCACATATACCCCAACCCCCCCACACCCCCACTCACAACCCACCCTGGTCTGTATGGAGATGCTTCATACTCTTTCACCAACGCATTCGCCTCTGCCTTGCACCGTTCCACATTACTCGCATGCCGCCCCCCCTCTATTTTCATTGCAAAATGGGCCCGGATGATTTGCAGTGCCACATCAGCAAATCCAGCATCAGCCAGCGCTGCCAGTTGTTGTGGTTCAATACCACTCGAGTCATAGCACATGAGAATCTTTGTCATGGCCTTGCGGGCTTTTGACACGCCGTCTGTCATCGCACCACTTGCTGCAAGACCTGCCCACCCAACCAACAGCGCCTGTGTGTGATGGTGGTATGTGTGAGGTATGGACATGGGGTATACGTGTGTGTGTGTGTGTGGCAGGGGTGTTTCATGCATGTTATACACTTGATGACATGAAATACACGTAATGCCATAAAAACTTTGCAAATTGCCCATTATTGTCACGCCCACCATCAGACAACCCCCCACCCAACCCCACCCCACCATTACCGGCCCAATGTCAAAGTAGCGTAACATGACCTCCGTCACCCCCCCCACACGTGTCGCCACCAGCAGCCGATCCACCAGGGCCCCCGCCAACGTACAGGGGGCCCCATTGGACAGCGCAAAACACCGCACAGGGCTTCCCCCCCAGCTAAACTGATACACTTCCTCGGCAGACGTGCTGAAAAACAACGCAGGACCTGCCCATACACAACTCAACACCTGCACGTGCTTGTCATGGGGGCTGTTTGATGCGAGCAGCCTCAAGTCGCCATCCACCACCACGATGCGCTCTGAGGTGACCACCGCACCCAGGCATGCATGATCGGGGGTGCCCTGGGGGTGGGCCAGGCTGCCCGGAGCCTGGGGCCCCAGTGGCTGCCAACACACTTGGAGCACTTTTTCAGTGGCATTGAGCAGCACGGCACGGTCGGATGTGATGGTGCCCAGCTGTGCCACCCCCTTGGGGAGGGGGGGTGTTCCGGGGGGCAGCACCACCCGACCGCTGGCGGCCGCTGCGTTGCCCAGCTCGAGGGCCCCATCATGCGACCAGAGCAGCCACACGTGCTCCCCCAATGGCCCCGGTTCCTTTTCCTCCCCCTTTTTTTTCTTCTTCTTCTTTTTCTGCTCCCCCCCCCCTTGCTGCCCTTCTGTTGCTTCGTCTGGCGTACCAGGGGGTTCCACTTGCGCACGCGCCGCCATGAGGGCCCCTGCGTTGTACAGGCTGTCCCCCCCGGCACCAGGGAGCTGGACCACCGCCAGTGGGGTGCGTGCGTTGAGGGTTTGGAATACCGAAACCAGGCGCATGTCATTGCCTAGAACAGCAAACAAATCGTCATTGGGGCCGCAAAAGGTGCCTGCTAGACCTGGTGATGTTTCCATACCACCCATGGAGAGCTGCATGGTGTGGGCTTGTAGGATGAGTGCGTATTCGGAATCTCCTGATTCTGGTTGTGCCACATCTGTTGTTGTTGTTGTTGTAAAGGGGGTGGTGTTGTAGTGGTGTTGTGTGTTTATCCAGTGGTGATTTGTTGGGTTGGTGAGAACGATGATTAATGCATTAACAAGAAAAGTATCGTGTGTGGGTGAATTTGTGGGTGTGGTGTAGATGCATATTGTATATCCCATGATGTACATCCCATGCTATATATCCCATGATGTACATCCCAGCAATACCACCCCCCATATCCCCTCCCATCCTCACACCCCCCCCACACACAAATGCACACAAACAACATACTCTTGGCAGTCTTGGAGCTGAAGAATATCAACCACGCCTTGTGCTTCTCACTGTGCACAATACGACGTGCCAGCAAACTCGATGTTCGTGGGAATTGGGCGAGTGTGTTGAGACTATCCCCCATGAGGTTGTATTGTCGAACAGCCTCTGCGTCGAGCATGGTGACGTCTTTGGGGAAAATGAGGCGCAGCTTTGTGTTGGTGGTGTCATCATCACTGGTGGGTGTGGTGGTGGTGGTGGTGGTGGATGGTTGTTGAGGGTGGTGGGTTGTTGTGGGTGGATGCTTGTTGCGTAAGAGTCCTTGCATGTGTATCCACAGACACACCTCTCACACCACCCAAACCCACCCAACCCCCTCTACCCACACACACCACACACTCACCACACAAACACACCACATTCACACCATATGCATAAAAAACCACACACACATACCTCTGTGGTGTCCAGAATTCCAGGTCCAAGTGCAGGGGCACGACATCAGGTGCCAAACTCCCATTGGGTGGGTGCATTGCATCCCACAGGCGCATGATGGGTGCATGCAATACCCGTTGCACTGCCTCAAGTGAGCCTGCATCTATTTTTTCAGCCATTTTTGTACGGAGAGGGAGCAACTCCTGTTGTAGGGGGAGAAAGGGTTGTGTGTAGGACAATGTATGTGTAGGACAATGTATGTGTAGGACAATGTATGTGCAGGTAAATCAATGGAAAAAGTAGGGTTGTGGGTGTGTGTGACACAAAGTGTGTGTATGTGCATGAATGCAGGGGATGTGGACGTGTGTGTACGTACAATGTTGGTGCTTCAAGTATGAAAACACAACAACCAGGATCTCCATCTCCCCCCATCCATTTCCCCCAAACACCCCCCCAACCAAAAAAACACACCCACCTTCAACGGCAGCATCTGTGCCATCAAGTACCCCTGAGGATGTATGACAATACGAGCAACATCATATCCGTTACGAGCATTGCCCTGAAACTGTGCAAACGATGCCGCATGCTGTGTGCTACGCAAGCTCGTCCAGAAGGTGGCGTCAGTCATGTTATCTGCCTGTAAATGTGGTGTTGCTCCATCAACAGCTGCCCACACATCGGTGGGGGTGGTGTCGAGGGGTGCGAGCAGGGTGCCGCCAGAGGGGGTGCTGTTGATACGCCATGCTTTGCATGTCAGGTTGCCGCGTATGTTTTTCAAAAAGCACACCAAGAGACATGATGTCTGTGGTAATTGTTGGAAACAGGTAGGGAGAAGAGCAAGGTGGGATGTTGGTGAGAAATGAGAGGGGAGGGAGAATGCCCAAGGACCATTCATCACTACTGGCACCCTCCCGCTGCCAATGCACACACTGGAAACACCCGCCCACTGTGTGTTTTCCCCCATACACCACACTTCCACACCCACATCAACACCCGCACACCACGCATCAAAACACCCACAAATCAATACATACCGTGATGATGCCAGCACCCACAAGGGCGGTCCCATCACTGGAGTCAAAGTGCCCCAGCTTTCGGGGCTCTCCCGCATCAGGGACCTCCCACACAGACAGGGCCCCTGTGTTTGTACCACACACCAGGAGGGAGGCACGTGGGTTGAAGGGGTGACGCTCTGCTTTGAGGGCTGCACGCATGAGCTGGGGAACATCTGGGTCGACTGTGCAGGGTGTATGGATGGGGGAGGGGGGGTGTTGGGGGGTGTTGGGGGTGTTGGGGGGTGTAGTTGAGAGAGGGAACAAGGAGTGTGAGTTGATGTATGTATATTTGTATCCATGGTCATGCATGGAGACATCATGTGCACACCATGATTGTGTGTGCATCATGTATCGTGTATGTCTCTGTACCCCACAAACACCCAACAAACACCCACCTGCTATGGTCCACAATGTTGCAAGGGTGGATTGCTTGGGTACAAATTGACATGCAGCCAGACTACCATCTGAAAACGCTACAAGCACCACATCACTCACTGTACAATGTGTGTATGTACATGATGAGGGAGTATGTCAATGTGTGTACATGGTGATGGGGTATTGAGGGTGGTGCGTGAGCAGTGAATGTACACGTGGCTTATGTCATTGTAGACATTGCACAAAATCGTGAGAATATCATGTTATGTGTAATGTACATCCAACCATGTGCATACAAAGGATATGCATGACACACATACGCCACACACGCCACCAAACACCCCTCAAAACCCCCCACATACAGTACCACATACGTGCAGGATGTGGTGCAATGCCGATGATTGGCTTTTTCTGTGCTACGTAACATTTCAACCCATCTTTAGAAGAATCCTCCTTACTGCTCTTTCCCCCACCCTTCTCCTTGCCTTTCCCATCCGATGCCTTTGGGCGAGCAGTCGGTGGCAGCACCATGCGTACCGCCTGACTGCCGTGTTTTGACACAAACATGACGGGCTTGATGCCCATAAAGACTGCGAGATGCATGTGTGTCATGGCGTGTGTGTCGCCCTTGGTGTCACCGGCAACGTAGAGGGTGCGGAGGCGACGGGTAACCCAGTTGAAGGTCATCAAGTGGCGCTCCTGTAGGTGGGTGGGGGGTGGAGTATGTATGGATGAAGAGTGCGGTGTTTGTGTGAGACATGTGAGTGATGCAAGGGTGTGCCATGGTATAGTGTGTATATGGAGTGTACCACAATAACACATATCTGCAGATATCCATTGCATCATGCTGGTGTTTGGTGTCAACGCCAACACACACACCCCACCACATACACACACCCCACCACAAATATCAGCAACAACACACCTTGGTCACGAATGCCAGGGTTATGTTGTCCCCCAAGTATTGCAGATTGACTGGTGTTTGTAGAGGGAGTTCCACCGAGTCCATTTTGCAACCACTGATGATGTCATATTCTGTGATGCACCCCTGCGTAGCCTGTTGTTGATGATGTGAAGATGGCAGAATGTGAAGTGATGCAAAACATGACAGTGATCAAGCGTGACATGGTAAGCGTCATCCTCGCTCTATCTTCAACAACACGCAACACCAGCAACGAGAGTGGATCTATGCATCCTCCATCCTTACCACTGCGACTTTGGTTTGGGTTGGATGGAACGCTGCGGTCCATGCAAACACATTGGCTTCAATCACGCCTGCATCCTGTAGGGTGCACATTTCAGGAGCACATTTCTCCCACCATCTATACAATCATCTGCATACCAATCATGGCAGGGACTACCACCACCACCCCATCATCTCCTTCAACTACATGATGTCCCAAAACTCAGCACCCAACCCACTATACAACACCCTCCATACAGCCCTGCAACTCACAATACATGCAAATATGATTCAGAGCATGCACGATGGGCGTCTGTTGGCGTACCAATCGCAAGGACGACAGATCAATGGTGCCACTCCGCAGTATCTGCACAGCAGAGAGTGGTGTGATGGTTTTCTCATCCGTTACTGATTCTCTAGGTGATGAGATCGTCCTGCTGGACGGTTGCACTACACCGTAGCGCTGCATCTTTGCTGTGTACTTCAGCAGCAGTGTGTCATCACGATCAACCCTATTGCTGTTTTGTGTGGATTGCTGTCTGATTTGATGATATTACAGAAGATTCATTGGATGTTGTGGTGAGGCCTGAAGAACAACATCAATGTGTGATATCAATTCCCCAGCAAGTAAGTTGCATCACCCACGCTGGTGGAGTAGTGCTTGCACCTGCCTGGACAGCTCCACAACACTCGCCAGCAAGGGCCCCACATTCCCTTGCTGGTGCCGAAGCTCAATGGTAGCCACCAGTGACGCGTGTTCCTGGGGTGGTATGTGGTGGTCAGCGGTGTGGAGTGGTATGACACACAGTATGACAACAACACCAAACACAAACTGTTTCCAGTGCAGTTATCGCATCCTCGAGCTTTTTCAACGTCACATGTCGAGGGTTGGCTCTCAATTGTGCCCTATTGTGAGGGTGGTGGGTGTGTTTAGCATCATGGGGTGTACGTGTTTTCCATACAAGGCGTGTTGTTGCCCCACCACACCACATACTGTGCTTGTTCGAGCTGCTTTTGCAGGTTGTTCACTTGAGGTTGTAGGCCTGCAAGTTGCTGCTGTAGCTCTGCCTTGTTTGCTTGCAACTGCTTTGCTTGTGCCTCAGCCTGAATGTGGTGTAGGGAATGTGGTGTATGAATTGTATGAAGAGTACTGTTATACACACCGGTGCTTGTGTATCTTTGTGTTTATGTGTCACTGTTCAATTGTCATGTCATATATACAATTTGCAATTTTACCATTTGTTTTCTGCTCATGTCCTTTCTCAACACCCCCCGCACTACTACACTCCCACACTACCCTACACCCCACACCCCCCTGTACCAGTTGGCGGATGCCCTCTACAGCCCCCAGCTCCTGTATAGACTCCTGTAGCTTGGTGATCCGTGATTGGCTGCTGGTAATCTGTTCCTGCAGCTTGGTGCTCAGCGTGCGCAGCGTGGCTTGGTCGTTACGGGCCAGCTGCTCCTGCTCTTGGCTGTTGAGGTGTTTTGTGACAGCTGTGCCTAGTGTGCCATCTGCCTGACGCAGGCTAACCACCTGGTGTGCGTGTTTGACGGGGGTGGATGTGGTGCATATGGGATGTGGTGTGTATGAGATGTGGTGTGGTGCAAGTGTGGGCAGGCATCCGGTGTGAGATCACCAAACACCACCCTACACAAACACAAACCACCTCCATGGTCCCCCATACACACAACGTGGGGTTCACATCAAGCACAACACACTACAATGGGTACCCTACATTAACACCCCACCACCACCTTGGCAGCAGTCGTCTCCATGTCTGACAATACTTTTTCTTCTAAAGTGCGTTTTTGCCGCAGCACACGTCTCTGCAGGGCTTCTGCTTCCTCAGCTGCAGTAGCAGCTTCTAGATGACTGTGCAGTGCTTCTAGAGCAGCTGCCACGTCAGCAGGTGAGGGGGCCATCGTGGGGGGAGGAGGAAGAGGGGTGGGGGTGGTGTCGGTGGGGGTGGTGTGGGTGGTGCTGCTGTGATGGGTGGGGGGGAGGGGGAGTGTGTGAGACCGATCACATGCATAACAGATACAGACACATCAACAATGACAACAACACCCGACAATACCAACTTCAAACATGTATGTAGCACTATTTATTGCTCATGCCAACTCATTCACATGCAAACGCAATCACATGCAAACGATCACATGTATATATTATGACTCATTGTATATATGGTGACTCATTGCATATATGTTGACTCATCATACGTTTCCTGTATTCCGTTGACCACAGCCTCCAGTTGTTTGATGTGCCCCTGTATTGCTTGAGCATGTTCCTGCGCATCTGCTGCCTGTGTGAGATTTCTACACATGAATTTTCATATATTCATATATATGTGTGTGTGTGTAAAATTTCATACATATATGTGCGTGATTAGGTGCTTTATGTGTGTGTGTGATTGGGTACTTTATGTGTGTTTGTGATTGGGTACTTTATGTGTGTGTGTGATTGGGTACTTTATGTGTGTGTGTGATTGGGTGCTTTATGTGTGTGTGTGACCAGGTGCTATGGAATTGTATGTACATATGTACGCACACATACAATGACAAACAAACATTGTTATGTACTTGCTTGCAGTGGGCAGTAATACAATACATCCTGACTGTTATGCATTTTAATACACACACGTACATACACAGACACAGTTTACCCTTTACAACCGCCACAACAACAAGATACCAACTACAACATACCGCATCATTATCTGCTTTTGCTGCATCCAACAGTTTTTGTCGTTGACCATGGGGCGTGTTTGTGTTGTCATCGTGCAGCATTGACTGCTTTTTGACTCGCAAGGCATCTATATCCTCCTGTGTGTGTGGGAGGGTGTGTGTGAGAGAGAGACTGTGTGTGTGTACATGTGTGTGTACATGTGTGTGTACATGTGTGTGTATATGTGTGTGAACAGGTGAGAATCGGGTGCAGACATGTGTGGATTTGTGCAATAAAAGGTGGATGTGCATGTTGAACCGTGGATGTGAACACACACTGTTTCCAACCCCCCCCACACTACCTCCACCCCCCCTTCCCACCATCCTCCTCCTCATCAAACCATCACCATTACCAGTATCTTGATACATGCAGCTGCTTCAGTAGGTGCCCCCTGCTTGGCCAGTGCCACTTGGTGCTCCAGGGTAGCTACTCCCTGCTGGGCACCTACCACGGCATGTTCCAGGCGTTGCACCTCAGCCTGCAGTGCCTCCAGATCTGCCCGATGCTGTGTGTGTATTATTGTAGTTGTTTTTTACAGTGTGCAAGCCCCAAAAAACACACACACCACCATCACACCACCCACCCCATACCCCACTTCACCCCAACCCACCCACCCCCCCCACCTGTTCAGGCAGGGCCTCGAACTGAGCAGCCATCACCTCTTGCAATCGCTCTGCCTCCAGTTGCAGCCCTCGAGTGCCATCCTCCACTGCAGCCCTCTGCTCCAGGGTATGCTGCAGCGCCTCCTCTGCACTCTCATTGCGCTGTATCAACGCCTGCAGCTCCCGTTGGAGGGCATCGATGGGGGTTTTGGCGATCACGGCGTCGATGATGAGGTTGTGTTGGGCGAGGGTGGTTTGCATGGTGTCGATCTCAGCGTGGAGGTTGGTGAGGTAGGTCTTGCGCTTTTGGTGCTGTACAGCGGCTTTTTCTAGCTGGTCCAATTGGGCCTGTGGTTGGGGGTGGTGTGTACATCCATCCATACATGTGTGTGTTGAGAAAACATGTCCCCCCCCCCGCCCAACACACCTGGAGGGTTTCGTTGGTGCACTGTACTGCGGCACGTTTGGCACGAAGGCGTGCAACGCACCCAGCTTGCTCGCTGTCCTGTCTGGCGCCCGTGGCAGTCATGCCTCGTGCCCGTGTAAAGGGGCGTGAGGATGTCTGCGAGTGTGAACTGTGAACGCTCGGTGGCCGGGCACGGGATGCCGCAGTGGTGGGTCGCGAAGTTCGGGGTGGGCCATCGTCATCGAGTGCGCGTGCTGTTCGTGGACGATTTGCATAGGAGGATGGCGGGCGTGCAAGGCCACTGGCAGTGGTTGGGCGCTCCATGGCCAAACGATCAAGATGATGACTCTGGGAGTTTGTTTCGTCTGCTCGCTGTTTGTGTATGCGTAATGGAGGATACTGCGGATTGTTATTGTGCTATTGTGCTACATGCAATTGTGTTTGAGCAACAAGACACTGGTTTTCCAAGATGTGTGGATCATGCATGTGTTTTTTGTACTCATTTTTGTTTGTTTTTGTACACATTGTCTCACAGCGTACTCGCAGTTGTTAGAAAACCACTGCGCTTCAATACAGTACCGTGTACAAGCCACACACAGCAGATCGCACCATGTCCATGCTCCCATTGGCCCAAAACTCTGTGCAAGCACAGACCAGATGCACAGCAACGCCACACATTGTCACAAACGCACGGTATTCGCGTCAGATGATGCGGAAACAACCATTCCAACGACCAACATCTGGGCTTCCCTTCCACGCCCCTCGACGGTGTGTTGTTGGTAACCATTCTGGTGGTCATCAGCCCCTTGCAACCACACCATCTATGCGTACAGGCATCTATGTGTATGTACAGCAGACAATGCCTCTGCATCAACCACCACCAACGATGGGAGCGCTGCACTGCAAGAAACACCCCCCCTGCCCCGCACCCCCTTGGAGATGATAGAGCAAGCTGGTGATGCCGTGCAACGGTGTGTGTTTACTGTGTAGCTCTATTGGTTGTGTAGCAGAACACAACTGGATGATTGTGATGAAACTAGCTGCATGTGAACCACAACACACACACAAACAATGTTTTACACATATATACACCAACAACAACGTCCGCAACACCTGGACAACAACACACAGGGCACTGGATCAAGGCATCAAACGTCAAAAGCTGCAACTCCTCCTCCCAGTCAATGAAAAAGAGTTTGATTTCCTGTTGACCGAATCTGTTGACTACCCATGTTCCCTACAACGGGAATTTGAAACAGCGGTCAACCTTAGTAAAGCGGTGTTGCTTCATGTGCTGGGTCGGTCAACACCACTCAAGGTGACACGTATAGATGATGCGGGGATAGAGGGGGAGCCATGTGCAGTGGTGTTTACAGAAGCCAAGGTGTGTGTGTGGGGGGGGGTCGTGGAGGTGTGTGTGGAGTGTGTTTGGGGGGACAGAGGCATGTGTATGTGAGCATGGATGTGTGTGGGTTGGTGGAAGAACAGAAAACACCCTGAGACATGGAGGCTTATATATAGATATCCTGCATGCACACTTGCTCACACACATGTTTTACACACACACACACCACACATTCACAGTCTATAGACACACTCTCTACACACACTACACACTCTCTCTCCACACTCACTACACACTCTCTCTCTCCCCACACCTAGGATTTCCTGATGGTGGTCTACCCCACCTCTGACAGACTCAAGGACATCAAGGAACTGGCAAAGGACAATTCACGTACAGTCATCATAGTCAACCCACAGTGGAATGATGCAGGTACTGTGTGGTGTGTGGTGTGTGGTGTGTGGTGTGTGGGGTGGTTGTCTTTCATAGCACACACATGTGTGGGGTGTGGGGTGTGGGGTGTGGGGTGTGTGATGCAGGTAGTACATGTTGGTGGGGGTATTGGAATGGAAACACAAGACACCTCAAAACACCTCAAAACACCTCAAAACACCTCAAAACACCTCAAAACACACCTCATAAAACACATCAAAACACATCAAAACACCTCTCATCAGGTCAAATTATATCTGATTTTGGGTTTGGCCCATGGAAGAAGGCAGCAATGGATTTCCTAGACACATTCAAACCTGCATACAGACTTGTGGAACAACGAATTGGTGCACCTGGTATGTGTGTGATGTGTTGGTGGTGTGTTGTGTGTGTAGGTGTTGTGTGTTGTGTGTGCACTCCCATGATGAGAAAACCCAAAACTCACATGTGGATCTATAAAACAACACATCCCCCTGATACACACATCACCTCAACACACATCACCTCAATACACACACACCCTCCATACCCACATCCCCTCAATACACACATCCCCTCAATACACACACCCTCAACACACACGTCCCCTCAATACACACACACCCTCAACACACACATCACCTCAAAACACAATAGGGAGTGTGAATGCAGTTACACAGTCGCGATTTGCTACTGGTGGTGTTGTGCGTACACTGGGTGTGTATCCTGGACCACAAACGGTATGCTGCATGGGTAATTGTGTTGTGTATTTTCTTTGTTGCATCATTATGTGATGTCATCTGTGATTGTATGCATGTGCACCTCTGTCTACATACTGTGTGCACATACATCTGGTTTGTTGTACGATGTTCACAACCCCACACACATCCCCTCTCGTTTCTTCCCACACACCCCTCTCTTTTCTTCCCCCCCAGTCATTTGCAATGGCGGCTGATGGCAGTTCACAGGCGCTCGCGCAGTTTGACACTGACCCTACCTACCAACAGCTGGATCAGATGCTTCTAGATGGAAGGGCACGCAAGGCACCCATCTTCCAGGTAATGGTCGTAGGGGTGTTTTGTTTGATTTGGTTGGTGTATTAATGTGTGTCGCAGCGTGTACTCCATTTTTTATATGCGTGCATCTCCCCTCTCATTTCACACACACATGCATACACAAACCCATCTCCCCTCTCATTTCACACACACATACATACACAAACCCATCTCCCTTCTCATTTCACAGGTAGCACGAGAAGCAACAGCCATACGCCCTGACGAATACCAAGACCCCTCCACCCCCCCCCCCCCCCGCAGCAGCAGCAGACACAGCAACACCCCCCACACTGGGCACTGACCGGGTGGCAGAAACCAGCAAGCTCACAGCACCAGTGGTGGCAGTGCTGGATGCCATTTCACTCAGGCAGACGCTGGCAGCAATGGGGTTGCCTGTGGAGGGAAAGATTAGCAAGTTGAGGGAACGACTCACTTCAGCAGTGCAGGCAAGCAAATGAGAGTGTACATAGTATATATACCAGGAATAGAGAGTATACATAGGGAATAGAGAGTATACATGGCCATATTCCATGGAATAGAGAGTATACATGGGGTTTGGCTTCCTGTTCTTCCTGTTTACACTGTGCGTCTTGATGTACGCATGGATGTTGTACGTCTTGATGTATGCATACGGTATCATGTAGGTATTACCATGCAGGTACCGTGCGTTGGAGTCGCAGTTGATATGGCAAGTGTGATGTTGGTGCAGATGTTAGTGTGATGTGATGGATGGGTGTTTCATCCACCATGATCAGGTGTGGTTGATTGATACATTGTGTTTGATACATTGTGCTTGATACATTGTGTTTGATACCTTGTGTTTGGTACATGTGGTTGTATACATTTGGGTTTGATACATTGAGTTTACTTGATGTGAATTTGTAATTTGATAGTTGGACATACAACAGCAACACGTAGGTGTAGCAAAAATGAATGGTCAACGTAGCGCTCGACACTACTGGTCAACGACACAGAGGTCAACAAACACTACGAGGTCAACAAACACCAGCACCACACATCCCTCCACCCCCTCTCTTGGTCATCATCGCCGATCCACCTCCCCCCTTCTCCATTTCACCCCCCACACACGCACTCCTCCTCCTCATCGCCGTTCCACCACCACGCTCTGCTTTGTGCTCTTCCACCTCCGTAACTCATCAACAGGCACCAGCAGTGGTGGTAATCGCAATTCCTTACGAAGAAGTTGATTGGCATGTTGTAAGTCGGCATTGAGCTGCTCTACAAGCACACCCCAGTCCCTCCAGGGGTATTGGCGTCGATATCGTGCTAGTATACGTCGCATGTCGTCACATGCAGCATGGGCTACCTTGTGTAGGCCATCCTCTGAGAGCAGGCCCTGTGTGGGAATGTGGGTGGGTGCGTTGGGTGTGGGGGAGGTGTGTGGGGGAGTGGGGGGGTGCGTTGGGTGTGGGGGGTATAAAGCAACAAAGCAAGCAGAAGCACACATACTACCTGTTGTAAAGCCTTGATGGCCAACCCAATATATGTCTTGCTGGTGTAAATGTGGAAATCTCGCTCCCATGTGGTACATAACTCAGCAGGGTTTTCCTCCCCAGTGTTGACCGTGCTGTATTGGTGTAGTGGGTTTGTGTTTGTGTGTGTTGGGGTATTGGGGTGTGTTTGTGCATACAATGTGTGCATACAATGTGTGCATACAATGTGTGCATACTCATGCACCGCAACACACACATGCACCCACAAACACAAACCCACACCATCAAACGCACAAGCACACAAAAAAAAACACATCAACACAAAACCAACACCCCCCCACAGACACCATAGCAACAACTCCCCCCACCCACCCACCCCACACCTCAATGTGCAGTCTATAGAGTCCACTATATGTATAAATGAACCCAACACCTGACCACTGTGTGCCCCCTCTGGTGTGTGTGCCATCCACTCTGCGCACAACACATCACCCTGTGTGTGTGTGTGTGTGTGTGTGTGTAAAATGTGTATATTGGTACAATTTAATGTGTATACAACTCAATGTGTGTGTATTGGTACACCATGATACACACACGAATCATCAGCAGTACACACATCCCCCACTGCATGTACAACACAAGTACACACACATCCCCCACCCCCCCACTCCCCCACAACATACCTGTCCATTGTCCCCCACCAACACAAAACAACATTCCGGATATATCGCTGCATACTCTGTAAACCTTGACAGTTTTCGTTTTGCCAGCACTTCATACAACTCTGCATTCAATGTGCCACTATACACAGGCATATCTGAAGGTGCCACTGACCGACGCCACCCCTGCTGGGTACCCTGGAGCGATGTGTCACTCGGTGTAGGGGTGTGGGTGGGTCCACGACCACCCCCACCAGTGTTACCACCACCAGCAGCAGCAGGAGGAGTGGGGGTGATGCCAGGGGTAGTGGTGGCAGATGTGCGTGTCGATGCTGCTGGTGTGGGGGTGGGTGTGGGTGTTGTTCTGTTGGCACGTGATTCGCGAGTGGATTTGCCACGACCAGTTGTGACTCTTTTTCTCATATAGGTAACAATAGCCTGTGTGATGTGGGTGGGTGTGGGGAGGGGATTGTATGTGTGATGTGGGGGGGGGGATTGCAAGTGTGATGTGGGGGGATTCTATGCTGCGAAAGCACCTGGAGTTGTTGTCATACACAGGTACCACAAGAAAACAAAAAAGCAGAAACATCCCAACCCACACACAATCACAACACACACAACCCCCCCCCCCACAAAAACACACCCTCGGTGCAGAGCTTAAATCCCCCAGCAGCAGCACCGGCATGTACGGCAGGCCCCCCGGCGCCCTCAACGGAGCAAATATCCTCTTATAACTATCCGCCTCTGTAAACCCCTTGTAACTCTCTGGTCGTGCTGATAAAAACACCAAATTCACACCCCACTGCGCCCCCGAGGTGGTCCACCCACTCCACGCCACACCCATGCGTTGACTCAACTGCTTGCATGCATGGTGGCAGCCGAGCGGGTGGGTGTGGGGGTCCCCTAGGGGATCCCCCAGGCGTCCAGAGGTGACACTGACCTCTCGTTGGAGGGCCCCTCGTTCGAGCTCTGCACTGGAACGACGTGATATTCTGATTTGTTTTTTTTTTGGGGGGGGGTGCATGTGAGGTGTGTGTGTGTGTGTGGGAGGTGTGATTTACGTAATGATGCGTGTGCATGTTGTTTTTGGTGTATGATTTGTTGCAAAAACACACCCTCGCACACATGCATACACACCCCAACCGCAGCACACCCAAACACACCTTGTAGATTGATACACACCCATACCCCCATGTCCAAAAGGCCCATCCTCCTCCCCCACCTCATGCTGGTCACTGTTTGTGGTGGTTGGCCAATGCACAGCATGGGTGGGATGGTGGGTGGTGGGAGGGGGTGGTACATGGTTACAATCAGGTGTGTCTGGTGGTGGTGTGGTGAGAGTGGAGGCCATGCTGTCTTTACTGTTGCTGTTGCTGTTGCTCCTGGGTAGGGATGATGTCATGTTGCTGCTGCTGCTAATGATAATAATGATGATGATGATGATGATGATGTACATATACAACGTGTACATACATGACACACAATTCAATCACGCCAGCACCTATGTCACCCTTTCCTTTGAACACACACACAAACACACGCGCCTCTACCTCCCCAACCCCACCCCCCCACACACCACACATACTTGGGTAACACCATGTGTCCAGGTGCATGCTCATGTAGCACATGTGCCGCCTCCACAGCCCCCAGCCCTTGCCTCAACCGGTCTTCCACATTATGACGCTCCTCAACACTATGACTGGTGGGCAGCTGCGTTGCTGCTGCTCTGAGTGAATCAAGTGCCCTCTCACAGCGTTCCACTTGGCCCCTGTCGAGCTCATTGTAGAATGCCAGTACACCAGGATATACACACTTTCTGTGGTGGGTAGGTGTGTGGGGGGGTGCGTGTGAGGGTGTGTGTGTGAGAGAGAGAGGGTGGGAGGGTATGTGTGTGTGTGTGTGTGTGTGTGTGTGTGTGTGTGTGTGTTTGTGTGGTTTTGTGGAAAATAAAACAGACACAAAGTACAAAGGGTATATGCAATGGCAAAGAAAACAATAGTACACATGTGCGCACGCATACACACACCACACAACCACCATCACATACTTGGGCAATCGTCGATCAATACCAGCAGGATACTTCCCCCCACTACACACAAGTGTGTCATCGATGTCGCTCAACACCTTGAGCATGATACCGGGGGGGCCATCAGGGAGCGCTGCCTGAAAACGCTCCCTGGGGGGTTGGTGTGTGTTGATGTGTGTTGGTGGGTGGGTGGGTGGGTGGAAGAAGCGCGTGGTATTGATGTGTGTTGGTGTGTGTGTGTGTTGATGTGTGTGTATAATCACCTCCTCATACCAGCCTACTCACACCCCAAACACCCCTTCACACTCGCACACCCCTTTTCACACACACACACACACACACACAAACACCCTCTCACCCCCACGCCTCAAACGCCCTTTCACACCCACACACCCCCACACCCCCCTGCAAACATTCCTTCACACCCCTGCAACCAGCCTGCAACCAGCATATCTCACCCCCCCACACACACACACACACAACACCGGCATACCTCAGCCTCAACCCCTCCTCAGTGATGTGCATTGCCACTGCTTGTTGTGGACTGCCTTGTAAGTCACTATACACTAGCTTATATGTAGTGTGGAAGGATTCCCGGTCATCTAGAAAGCTCTGTGTTGGAAAAGAGAGGGGATAGGAGTGTGTGAGAATGTGTGTGTGAGAATGTGTGTGAGGGATTGTGACAGTGTAGGAATGTGTGTGAGAATGTGTGAGAGTGTGTTAAAGTGTGTGTGTGTGTGTGTGTGTGTCTGTAGGAGTGTGTGTGTAGGAGAGTGTGTGTGAGAATGTGTGAGAGAAGGGTATGCACCATACCAAGCAGAGGTGTGCAATAAAAGCACAGCAATTCGTGTATATAGACATACGAAGAGATCCATGAACACCCACCCACACATCAAAACATCAACACCCCCACCACCCACCCACCACCCCCACCTTCAATTGAGATAATTCCGCCCCCCCCGTTGCCAGCACCACATTTGCTGCAGCCCTCTGCCTCTCAGGTTGATAACGCATGCCCAACTTTTGTAGAGCATCGATCAACGCAGCCCGCTGCAGCACCCCCAGCTCATGCAGGCGCTGCTTGGGGTCGGTGAGTGTGTGCAATACCTGGATCTCCGCGACATCGAGGAGGGCAGATACGTTGATGGTGGCGAGTACGTAGTTGAGTTCAGTGGCGGAGAGGGTGGCGAGTATGTTGGCGAGCTGCTCCCGTTTTCTACACAACGTACCCTTGAGTGGGGGTGTGGTTGGTGGTGTGGGGTGTGGTGTGGTGGGGGTGGTGGGGTGGTGTGTGGGTGGTGGAAACCAGTGGTTGAGATGGTCAACACATGGGAGAACATGGTCAACACACGTACACACCACATGCACACACCACATACCCACACGCTCTTGATTGCTTGTCTCAACCCCAATGTCTCACCATACCACCGCTGTAATGACTTGATTATGTCTGTCACCAGTTCAGCTGCACCCATAGCCTCGGGGGAGGCTGGGGAAATGAAAGGGGGGGAGGATGACGTATGTGTTGTGTGTGGATACATGCATATAATGTGTATGATGTGGATGCATTTATACAATGTGTATGTTGGGGATACATGTATATCACGTATGTATGATGTGCATACATGTATGTAATGTGTATGATGCGTGGATACATGTACATAATGTGTGTGATGTGGATACACGTAAATACAATGCATGTATGTATGTATGTTTGTATGTATACACAATGCTTGTATAATGTGTGCACAAACCCACCACCTACAAAGACCTTGTATTGGGGGTGGGGGGTGCTGCACATTGATGGGCGTCAAGGACTGCTTCTGTCGATACTTGTCCTCCACGCTGCTTGCAATAGCCACCTATGGATACCCATACACCATCAAAGTCATCCACATATCAGACCCCTTCATCTATGATCGTACAAGGTTTGTAACAACCCCATACCATGAGAAAGACGAGCCATGTGGAAAAACTCTCAATTGTGTGGAGCAAGGCGAGGATCCACCCCGTGAATGAAACTGCAATAAGTGCCCAAAATATACGACGCAAGGGACGGCTGTATGGAACAAGAGAACAAGGTTGGTGCGTGGAATATAACCTGCTGCTCTCGATCACGTACTACTCCATCACAGAGAGCACCATACCTGACGTGAATGTACGTCTTTTCCGTCCCAATATACGTCATTAAACAGCAAAAAAACACGCAAAATTGTGTGACAGCACTCATGGTGCTGCGTGTGCAGTGTCGATGATGTTGCTCGACAGTGTGCTATCCTGCTATACACATATACACAGTTGGTTCCATAGATGGATGTGGTCTGGATGTTGTCGCTGCAGATTTGTTACGAAAATGCACTTGACAAAAAATTAACTTGACAAAAACAACTCCTGGGGAAAAACAATGGGATAGACATTACACAACACAACGCTAGTGTGAGCTGGGGCATCGAGCTGCGACCCACTCATCCAGTGTGCCCTCCACCAACCGGCCAAGCTCCTTTTTGGCTTGCTTTGAAGCAGGCTGTGCCCCTGACAGCACCAGTGCTGCCAATACCTTGTCTGCATGCGTGCCCACCCACCTGTATGTATGGGGTGTGTGGGTTGTGTGCATGGGACCCTACACATCACATGCTACTCCACACCCATGCTGCGCACACCACACCACTATATGCACTGCACACCATTATACACACCACACACCACCATACACAAACACCGCCTGTTACTCATCATCACCGCAACATCAACACCGCCACATCAACACCACCACATCAACACCACCACATCAACACCTACCGTGCACATTGTCCCTTGAGGCACACCGACCACAGTGCATTAGCAAACTGTGCAGCAACTTGTGCATCCTGTGACGGCCCCTCCCCCTCAACAGCAGGGGCCCCTGCCGACAGCAACACCCGACGCAGGGCCCTGCTTGCAAAGAAATCAACAAGGAGCCCCTCTGCTTGGGTGGTGGTGGTGGTTTTGCTGGTGGTGTTGGTGGTGTCATTGCCCACACATGCCAGTGCAATTGCTTGATGGAGGGCGTGCACAGCAGGAGCACCGCATGCTGTTGCTAGTACACCTGTAAGAGTGTGTGTGTGAGGGTGAGTGGGTGAATGGGTGTACATGAATGTGTGTGTGAGTTTGTACTGGGTGCTTGCATGTACATGTATATATGTGTGTGGGTGTGCATGAATGTGTGTGGGTGTATGCAAACAATGGCGTGTACACGCATGAGCTGATATTGCAATGCACATACCCTGAGTATGCCCCACTTCAACACCCCATACAACACCCCAATACACACACCCACACCATACCCTGTGTACCCCCCACAGCCATGGCTTCCATCACACTCGATGCAGGTCCATTACACAACCATGCAGCAGCATAAGCACACCCACCCTGGAGCAGGGCCTCCCCTAGACTGCCTGACTCTGATGATTTGAGGGAAAGCAGTTCAAGACGACGCTGCTGGGGGTCCTTTTTGCTCAAGCCCATGACCACATGTTGGGGATTGTTGTTGTGTGGTTCCATGTGGGGCGTGGAGGATGTGGGAGTGGTGGTGGTAGTGGGTGTGCCATTGGTTGCTGTCTTGTGCTTCTTGTGTTGTGCTTGCTTGTCATCATCATCCTCTTGGTCAACACCTTGGTCAAACTCATCATCAACAATTCCCATGTCCTCCTCCTCTTCTTCTTCCTCCTCACCCTCCTCCATGTCCTCCTCCTCACCATCACCCACTTCCTCCTCCTCCTCACTCACTTCCTCCTCCTCTGTCTCCATGTCTGACAAATCACTCCCCCCCGCATCCTCCACGGGCCCGGGCCCTTCTTGGGGCCCCAGTGCAGCCACATGCACATGTTTGGCAGGGGGTGCAATGATGTCCATGATGCTGGGGGGCCAGCAACGTGCTTGTGTGGGTGCAAGCAGTGTGAGCAACACACGGTGTGCGTATCGGTGTGTAACGTATTCGTCCATGTGTGCCTGTGATTGTGGTACATAGGGTGGCTGTTAGGGGGGTGAAGTGGATCGAGATGATGATGGGGAGGGTGATTGTGAAACAAATGATGAGTAATGGTACATGATTGTCGTGTGCACATGGTTGTGTGTCACATACACAATCACACACACACACACCATCACACATAACACATCCCCCCCACACAAACATACACATACACACATATCACAAACCTACACACACACACACATCCAGCACACACACACACCTGCAAATCTTGTATGATGTTTTTATGCAGCAGTGTGGTATCATCTACCACCCTCAATGCAGTCATCAGCACCAAGTGTGCATGCTCATCTTCAGCCATTGTGCGTACATGACCTGTGTGTTGTGGTTGTGTGTTGGTTGTGTGTGTGTGTGTGTGTTTGGTGTGTTGTGTTGGTGTGTATATTGTGTGTGTATGTTGGGTGTGTATAATGTGAGTGTATATGTCCATGTGGGATGTGCATGTACTGCATAGGTACTGCATGTGTGTGTGAATGTGTTGACCAGCACACCCTCACACAAAACACAACACCCTCACACAAAACACCCCCTCACTCCCCTCACACAAACCTCCCCCCAAACAACACCCTCCCCCCCTCGCCCCCTTTGAGAAAGAGAGAAAGAGAAAAACACACCTTTCATTGCCTTGACACCTTTCTTCCTATCCTTGGGAGACCCATATGCCAACACCATACACCCCACTGCTGCACCATCCCTGGTATGCACAAATCGCATCATCGTTTCCCCAGCCAACCCTGCGATAATATCCACCAGGGCACCACCGGGGGCGTGCACCATGTATTCATGAAGTAGACGGTGGGCGAGGGCAGCGTCCACAAGGCCCTTCTCGACAATGGGGAGGACGTGGATAGCCATGTTCTGTGTGTGTGTTTGTTGGACTTATGGTGTTTTGTGTGAGCAGTGATGAATGGCGTTTTGTGTGTGTGTAGTGGAAAAATGGTGTTTTGTGTACGTGGTGAAAAGGGGTGGTTTTATGGGGGGGGTGGGGGGTGGGAGTATGGTGTTTTGTGTGTTTGCATGGGTGTATGGATGTGGGGTGTATGCTATGTGCACGATCAACAACATCATCATCAACATGAACAACACAACATACTCTCAATATATTCTTGCGCTTTAAAGGCTCCACACTTGCCAACAGGGTCCCCAGGGCCCCCCCTTGTACACCACTCACTTGTGCACCAGCCGTCTTACTCACACCACTCTTACTGTCACCACTCTTACTCACACCAGCAGTCTGACCGGTCACACCAGAAGTTGTATTGACAGGCAAGTCAAACAGCACATACTCTTTACCATAAAACTCAGCAGCCAGTGTGTCCCGTTGTGATGCAGATGCAATGTTATACAACTCCTCCAATACAGGCGCCCCACATGGGTGACGCAGGAGCTCAGGCACATGACCCTTGACAGCCTTTAAAAGTGCTGGAGAAAAGAGGGGGGAGGGGGTAAGGAGGGCGTGCATTGGATGAGGGTCAAGAGGGTGTACAGGGTGTGTACAGGGTGTATGTGAAGGGTGTAAAGAGGGTGTGTACAGGGTGTGTACAAGCAAATGTAACATAGTAGAACAAGCATCAGAAACATAGTAGTAGTATATGGTATAGCAATAGTGTGGAGCATGGGTAGTGCTGACTGGTGTATGGTATGCACATGGAATACACATCCCAGTCAGACATACAAACCACCCAGTGCACTCTAGAAACATGCATTGCTATATGCAGCGCCATGACCCGTGTGTGCTCGTAATGATGTGCATCACACAGGTTTGACCGCCGCACTTTGACCGTGTGTGTGTGTGTATGTGTGTGTATGTGTGTGTATGTGTGTGTACACAAGTGTGTGGATGAATGTGATGGCAAACACGTAAAAACAATATGCAATACATGCACGGTGCTCGCAACAAACCCACAATCATGACACCCAAGACAAGAGCATGTGACACGAAACAAAACGAAGGGGGTCTCAACATCTTGGTGTCCGCAATGCATCATTCCTCTACATACAACAAATGTATGCTACATGCAGAATGAATGTGCTTGGAAAGATAACGCAGTTTAAACATCATTGACCCACATCAACATGCACTAAAGCCGAAATTACAACCCACATTACAACCCACAACATCACATGCATGTATATGTAACACACCAACACCCCCCCACACAAAAACACACAGAAACACACAGAAACACACCTGGCACAGTAGCCCTGGGTGCAGTCGCAACAAGCTTCCTCAACATGAAATGCCCATACGGTGATTTTGCCAGGGATACAAACTCAGGCATCACCTCTTGCAACAACGCTGCCCGCTGTGCACCCGTGCCATACTTGGCACACGCTTGTAGCACTCTGGAGGTGACGTGGGAGGCCGCCAGCTCAGCGACACGCCCGGTGGATTTGGTAATGGCAGTGGTGACGAGTTGGGACCGTTTTTCCTTGGTGGTGTTGTGCTGGCGTATGATTTCCCAGTAGCTAGTCAACTCCTGGGTATGGGGAAGGGGTGTGTGTATTGATGCGGGGATGTGGGTGTGGGAATGTGTGTATTGACCATGTGTATGTATTGATGTGCGGCCATTTGTGCATTGATGTGGGGATGTGTGTGTTGATGTGAAACCATGTGCAAACAAACTACACGATACCTGTGACAATGTGTAGTTTTTCTTCTTGGCAGACAAAATCTTGGTTTTGCGTTCCTTGCGCTCCTTCCTGTGTATCCAGCAAACACAACGATGCGTGTGTAAGTATGCATGACACGTTGTGTACGTATGCATTTGACGTTGTCAACGCATACACCTGCGTCAACAATAGACACAGCATGCATGTGTACATCCCAATCAGTGTACTACCTGGTGAGCTTTGCATGAGGTGCTGCTGTTGGTCGAGGCTGTTGCTGTGTTGCCTCTGTTGCCTTTGCTGCTTTTGCCCCCGAAGCAGCGGGTTTTGGATGGTGCTTTTTTACTGCCCCCGTGTTGCCCTTGTCGTATTGCTTGGAGGGCGCATGATGCTTCTTACCAGCATGCTGCTTTTTGTATTTTTGGGGTGTGCCAGCGTCTGCTGCAGCCTTGCGTTTTGCAGCCATGTCGGCTGATGGTTGACCGTGAAGGGCGCCTGCGCACGTTATACACCAATCTCGTTGCAATACAATTTAGTGTGTGTTTAGTGTACTTAAACAATGCTGCGCAAGGTTGGCGTCGATGTATTTTTGTGGAATTATTTGGTGTGTTTATTCACTTAGTTTTCGCTCATTTTTCGAGCCCAACAACCCCTGCCAACCCTACTTCATCATTTTCTTATTGTATCACCTCCTATTGTGACACACAACATGGCTGCAGAAGAAAAAAAGGAGCATCCGTCACAGCAAGATCCACCATCAGCACCAGATGCCACCAAGCGTGCTCTCAACACTACAGACCTCAACAACACCTCAACCAAAAAACAAAAGCAAGATCCACCAAATGCCATCAATACTACACTATCATTTGCAGCAGCAGAGGACAAGGGCCATCGCAACACACTAGAGGATGTTTGGGTTGTGCAGAACGATGCGCGCCCACAAGACAGTGACAGCACAATTAGGTGCGTGCTTGGTGTACTGTTGTTCAACTGAGATCTACATGTTACCTACACATGGATTAAACACAGTGGTACAAAGTACAAACAAAATACATACCACCATGCACATGCACACCACCCACCATACCATGCCATGCACATCACCCGCCATACCATGCCATGCACACCACCCACAGACTTGCCATGTGCGGGGTGTTTGATGGGCATGCAGGTCGCAATGCAGCTGTTTTTGCATCCGAGCGACTGAATAATGCTGTGGCACCAGCCCTGCTTGCTGCGTGTAGTATACATGTACCAACAGCAAGCAGCAATACAACAACAAATGCAATTGGGAAAGTCAAGTTGAACACCAAGGCAGCACGAGCAGCAATTGTAAAAGGGTTTACTGACACAGACACAGACCTGTTGAGCACTGCTCGTGAACAAGGTATTGTACATGGGGAGTGTGTATTTGGCGAGTACGTGTTTTTTTGTTTTTTTTTCAACATATGCCCATGCAACACACCACAACAAGCATACGCACAACAACACAAGCATACACACAAGCATACACACAAGCATACACACAATTGCACAAAACAGGGTGGGTGGATGGTGCGACTGCTGTGGTGGCATGGGTTCTCGATGAAACGGTGCTTGTAGCAAATGTAGGTGATGCAAAAGCAGTGCTCGCCCGTGTTCCAGAAGCATCAGCACGTGTTCCATCAGGTCAACAGAAAAATAAACCAACAGAAAGCGGTACACCAACAGAAAGCAGTACACCAGCCTCACAATCTGTAGAGATCACCCCCAAGGCTATTGTTTTGACGATGGAACATAAAGCAATACATAAAAATGAAATGGATCGCATAGTAAAGGCACGGGGGCGAGTGGTCAATGGGCGTGTTGATGGTATGCAAATGTGTTTTGTGGGAAAAGAGGCGTATTGTAGCATACACTCCCCCTGCATGTATTGCGCAGTACACGTATGCATTGCACGCATGTATTGTATACACGTAGAATGTATTGGTATTACACGCACACACAAACACAACCTCATCACTTGCACACCAAAAACACCACCGAAAAAGGCCGTCTGGAAGTATCAAGAGCATTTGGGGATGCAGAATTTAAATACAAAGGCCTCTCCTGTGTCCCTGACATCACTGCTTTTACAATCATCCCGGGTCGTGACCGTTTCCTTTTACTTGCATGTGACGGTTATTTCACAGTGGTGTCCCCTCAGGATGCAGTAGAGCAGGTGACCCGGCTGTTGCGGGCGGGACATGATGCCAAAGGGGTGTGTGTGAGGCTGCTGCATGAGGCCATACGGGAGCGGAGATGCAAGGATAATTGTACCATTGTCTTGTGTGTTTTTGGGGTGTAGGCATGGGGTGTTTCCATGCGCAGACTGTGGTGGTTTTATGGTGTACGCAGGGGTGGTTTTGTACACAAAAATCATTATAAGGAGCTTGTTTTACTTGCTAGTCACGGTTGTAACCCAGCAATGTACATGAGGAAAAGTACGATACTCACCGAAATATGAAAAATGTATCTCAACATATCCACACACAACATCATACGTCATCATCTGGTCATGGATCAACATCAACACCCACCACACACAAATTGACAGCAAATGATCACACACAGCAGAACACCCGTACCCCAAACGATCATGCACAGCACGTCCTCAAAACCACCTCACACAATCCTTTCACACAACAATCCTTTCACACAACAATCCTTTCACAAAATCATTTCACTGGATGCAAATCGTGCCAGCGTCCCCGGCAGCACCTCGAGCACCTCTGCCGCCACCGCACAGTGCTTCAAACTGCACGACTGCAATGTGGGCAGCTGCAGCACGCCACCACTACGCCCATGCAAATCCACACCCTCCAGCCGCAGCTTGCGCACCGCTGTGAGGGAGCCCAAGGTGGGAAACCTGGTGGCCCCCAGGGCCCCCCGGACCCCGAGGTCGTGAATCCCTCCACCTCGATACTCTATGCTAATGTCCTCCAGAGTGTGTGCCCATGCTTCAAGAAGAATACACACCACACCCACGTCGCGCACGTTGTGAAACATGTGAATGTCTTCGTGAATGTCGTCCATGCCACCACACAACTGCACGTGGAGCTGGCGGACGTTGGGGACGGCATTCCGCAACACATCTGGGGTGATGGTAAAGTGCGTAAAGCCCTGTATGGTGGTGGTGATGGTGTTTTTTGTGTGTGTGGTGCGGTGTTATTCCTTTATATGTGTGCATATTTGTATGTCTCTCGTACTATGTGTCATATGTGTATTTTCAACATACCCGTGTGGATATGTAGCAGTGGGTGAGCCCCGGCATGTGTAGGAGCGCATCTTGCAATTGCATGTTGTTGCCAACCGTCCACATGAGACATTGAATGCTGGGAAGCATGGTTGCCCGACCGGGGGGGGAGGGTACCAGTGCCTCACAGCGGCCGTGCACAAAGAGGGAGCGCAGGTTGGTGAGATGGGGGAGCAATGCAAGGAAGATGGGCTGATGGGTCTCATTGCCAATGTCTGTAAGCTGTGTTGGGAGCGTGTGATTGATTGAGAGAGTGGGGATGACGATGTGCAAAAACCATCATCAACAAAAACACCCCTCATACCCATAGTTTTTGGATGTTGTATATGCATGTCTTGTCTGGCATCTGCAACACACGCATGCACTGATCCTGCACCTCTTCCAGTGCATTGTGGGGTGCAATAATTTCAAAGAGTGACTGCAAGACGTCGGCGGGGAGGGAGCAGCAGATGAACACACGCTTGATATTGGTAGCATGGCGGGTGACAAATGCAGTCAATTGTCGTTGCACCTCTGGCTTGTTGTAGTCGATGATTGGAGCCCGGTGAGACCCTTCCACCAGGTTGAGTGTAAACCTGCCCTGCGTAGTGTTGATCTTGTGCATCCAGTCTTTGCATATGAGACGGGCGCTGCATCTGTGTAAATAGGGCGTGCATAGTTTTTGCGACAACCTGATTTCGCACAAGAAAATGCACCATTGATTACCATATTACCTCGTTTTCGCGTCAAGCTTGGAGAGTACGACTGCAAACGCTGAATCAGGGAGGGCATGCAAAGGAAAGGGTTCAGTTCGTGGTTGCTTTGCTGATCCACTCATTGTAGTTGGTTCATTGTAGTTGGTCACGTGGTGGTATGAGGTGTTTGTAAATTCTCTCCAAGGAAATTGCCCAATAAATAAGCAAGGGTGTTTGAGCAATCGACCCAATAGCAACAAATTGCCACAGCCACACACGCACTCCGTACACCACCCAATCGTGTATATAATTGTATATAGAGCACAGTTGGCGGGGTGCGTATCAATACCAAGTATACCATCCACGTGGCATCTTTGTAGTCCACTCGCTCCATGACCACCCTCGTTGCGCATAGCCTTGCCCAAAAAGACACCGCAGAACAGCAGCAGCTCGCATTACTCGTGCTCCAAGCGCTGGTCAACACCCCAGCTATACATGCCGTGGCAGCATCGCTCATCCTCCTCGCCCTAGCCCCCCTGTCGTCGCTCTGCGTGCTCTCCTCTGGCGCCCTTTTGTTGCTTTCGTTGCATGCATGTGGCATAAGCGTCCCAAGTAACTGCATCCCTGCCACGTCAGCGGCGCTTTCCACCCTGCGCCGCACCCCACACCTGCGCCTCACCCCGCACCCCACTCGTGCCCAGCTTGTGTCTGCTGCAGCCACACGCACCCCTCCCACCACCCCACTCCTCAGCCTCCCTGCCCACGTGCATGGCAAGCGCCTCACGGTGGTGCTCGACCTGGATGAGACGCTCCTCGTCGCCCATCGCTTACGATGCTTGCCCCCCTCACAACAAGCACGACTCCTGAGCAACCCAGCCCCCAACCAGCTGCAGGTCTCCTGCTCGGTGGTGGCTGGTGTGATGGAAAGTCTGCTTGTGTATGTGCGACCGGGGCTGGGTCGCTTTTTAGATGAGCTTGCGAGCTTTGCAGAGGTGGTGCTGTTTACCGCATCATTGCAAGGTGTGGGGGTGTTCTTGACACGTATGTGATGACTGTTCTTCCAATAATCATAAATAATGAATCCTTCAGTAATACAACACCCACTCAAACACGCACAGCATATGCTGAACCCCTCATACGTGCAATCGACCCTGCTGGATCCCGCTTTTCCTCTGTGCTCTACCGCCCCGCAACAATGCCAACGGCAGAACGCGATTACATCAAGGATATATCTCAGCTGGGACGCCCCCTTGATCGCCTGGTGCTGGTGGACAACAATCCCTGGTCGTTTTTGTTGCAGCCATTGAATGGCATCCCTGTGGATGCGTACATGGGATGCAGCGACGACACGTACTTGCTCACTGTGCTGTTGCCACTGCTACGTGGGCTGGCACACCTGGATGATGTGAGACCGGTGCTGGAAACGCTGTATGAGATGCCAACGTGGTTTGCACAAGAGGGATTGGATGTGGGGTCGGTCATAGCCAAGCAAGGGAATCTCCATCGCATCTCCATGGGGCGGCTGGCGTATGCCCCGGGGGGGGCGACAGCATTTGAGCATGAGGGGCACATGTGATATTGGAGGATGATTGATTGGTGGTGGTACATGGAGCGCGTGTATGGAGTGTGTATATGGAACGCATGTATGGAGTGTGTATATGGAGCGCTGCATGTGTTTTGTTCATTACACCATTATGTTGATTGTTGTTTGTTGATTGAGAGGCGCCGAAAAGGTGCACTTCCAGTTTTAATCGTGTATGCACGCACCACTGATCGGTGCTGATACTGTTGACTGTACTGTTGACTGTACTGTTGACCATGATATTGAAGTGCGAGGGAGTGCTTGTGAGTGAGCTTGTGTGAGCGTGCGTGTGTGTGTTTTTGCATGCGTGTATGCAGGAGAGTGAGAGAGAAGGGAAGAGAGTGTGCATGACAGAGTGCATGAACGTACACTGCTGTTACTGTTGCCATTGATCGCCAACCCATCAGTTGATGATATGCTGCATGCACCCATGATGTATGCGCATACAATGCAGGAGGGATATTTGCTTTTTCCCCCCACACTTTTGTTATATGCACCTGTGCTACTGGTGCTTTTTGCTGTTGTCGTTTTCCTTTTTTTTTATTTGCATGTACGGTACACGTGTACGTGTTTTTGCCCCTAGATGCATACCACCACCCATGGTTTTTGGTTAGAAATACTTTTTCAGAGGTGTTGCAATAGAAAAGTTTTGCCAAAGAACACTTTTGCAAAAGTTTTGCAACAGAAAAGTGTTGCGAAAGAAACACGCCATAGCGTCATTCGCTCCCGTCACACCCCTTTTCGTGCATCACACATCCTTCATCACACCCCCTCCCATCACACCCCCACTACAAACCCTCGTTCATCACACCCTTCATTACACATTCCCTACAAATCCTCATCCAAGTCTGCTGCTGCTGCTGCTGCTTCTTGTGCTGACGTATCTTCTACAGCCCCTTGCTCTGCTCCATACTTGGCCATCACATTGCGTTCATTACCACCCACATTACTTGGTGCTGTTGCTGCATCATCTGCAGCCTGAGTGTGTACATGATGAGTGCATGTGTTCATGATGTGTACATGTCAGGACCATGATGAGTGTGAGAACCACATGGCATCAGCATGCATTGTCAACATGGTTTATCGTACAAAACGTGACATCAACAAACAGCAATCTATGACCTACACAACCCCCCTTCACCATACCTGTTGCATCTTGCGTTGTCGTACACGCTGCGCTCCTCGTGCATCCAAACGCAGCGCTGTGCGCACCACATACACGATCAACCCCATCAGGGGCTGCCACAGTGAAAACACAGCAACTACACCTACAAACATAAACAGGGCACCCACAGTAGAACCAAGCGACTTGAAAAACTTTCGTGCATTGTCACCAAAATCTGAAAACCCCTCGCTAAACCCACCAAAACCACCACCACCGCCACCAAACCGACCCTTGCCCCCCGCGCCACCAGGTCCCCCTGTATCGGGCTGTGCGTCGTATGCTGCAAGGATGTCTTTTTTACCCTCAAACATTTCCTGCAATGCCTTTTTGGCTGCATCCTGTTGTTTGTGGAGGGTATACATGTGTGTGTGTGTATGTGTGCCACCTGGATGTGGTGTGTTTGACCAACCAGTACCCACCTCCTTTTTGTCGTCGCGTTTTTTGAATGGATTGAGACCACTTGCATCTGCTGCTGCTCGTACGCGCAAGATCTTTGCTCTGCACGGGCGAGGTGCGAAGCAGTAACTTGTGCTTGGCATGGGTGCGGTGACAGGCTGCTTGATAGACTGCATTGCTGCTGATGGGCTACGCATTTGGCAAAGAGGTGCACGTGATGAGAGGATCATTTAGGATTGCTGTTGTCAAGGGCACCGATATGGTGGTCAAACACAGAAAAATTGTTCTTCAGCTTTTGCGTGTTTTTGTACATAGTTTTATGCAGTTGTTCCATGTGACACACCAGTCACATTGTGTGTGTGCCCATAGTGCATTTGTGGTTGTTAGTGCCACCATGTCGTTCAACCAGTCACTGACAAGTAATCAATCCGTTCACACCACGTTTGACGAAGAAGACGAAGTAGTCGTGGCGGAATTCGATGTCTACTGGTGCACAAAGCTTCAGGAAAACACAGAGGTACTACACACATAAGGAAAATGACTGGCTGGGCATCCGTGCCACCATCCATGCTTCCCACACCCGCCCACCGCCCACCCACACACTCCCCCACCCGCCCAGTTGATCGTCCAGCAAAGCCCACTGCGTGATCCAATGTATCCACACCATGAGGATATGGACAGCAACGGCTTTGACAAGGTTGCTTGGAAACCACATCACAAAAAGGTAGTGCCATCTGTTGGGGTGTGCGGTGTGTGTGTGTGCACATTATCTGCGGTGTGTGTGTGTGTGCACATTGTCTACATGATGTGCTCACATACAGATGCAAGTGGAGGCAAAGATTGACAGGAATCATCCCACATTTTATGCATATAATGGGCTTGAAAACACAATCGACAAGGTGTGTGCGCATATTTGTGTTGTTGTGGTGTAGTGTGTCTGGTGTATGTGTGGTGTACTATTCACATACATGCACCCCAACATCAACAACATATGTGCACCTACAAGCTCATTCTACAAACCCCACACCCACTGTGCTCATCCATGCACCCCACCGTACACCCCACCCACACAGTACACATACGAGTCCACACTCGTCCCCCCCCCCAGCACCTTTGCAATTGGGTATGTGCACACAGACAGTCGCACCGTCATCCTCATGCCTGTACACACTGTGTTGCAGATGCGGCCCTCCATGCAGCACCTTGATGCTGCTGCTGGTGATGGTAGTGGGGCTGGTGGGGGTGGGGGTGAGGTCAAGCAGGAGGAAGACGGTGAGCTGAAGCAGGTCAAGGTCAAGGTAAAGAAGAAGAATCGTTTGTGTGTGGAAGAACAATCGTTTGTGTGTGGAAGAACAATTGTTTGTATGCGTGCTGATTGGGGGGGAGTGAAAAGGAGGGGAGTGAAAAGGAGGGGAGTGAAACGGAGGGGAGTGAAAAGGAGGGGAGTGAAAAGGAGGGGAGTTTTGGATTATGATTTTTTGCAATCTCTTCATGTGCATACACATATACATGCTCTTCTGCACACACATCCAAACACATACACACCCACATACCCCCCCCCCACACCCACACAGGTCCTTAAACGTGAGACAGATCGTCAACAGGCAGCCCGCAAGGCATCATGGGCATGGTTGCGTCAACAAGAAGACCAGGAGGAGTGGCTGCAGCTGCCCTACAAGGGGTATGACAGCGCCCAGGCACAGGAGGCATGGAAGTTGGTAGATGATGTGCCTGATGGTGTAAAGGATCACATTACAATGGATGGGCAGCGTATGTTGTATTTTCATGCAATATCACCAGGTTTGTGTTGTGCTGTGCTGTATTATGTTGTGCTGTATTGTGTTGTGTTGTGCTGTATTGTAGTATGTTGTGTTGTGTTGTGTTTGTGTTGTGTTTGTGTTGTGTTGTGTTGTATTCACCACCACCACTTGCATACAACCACTGCCACCCACACATTACCTATACGCAACCAACTGCATCCTAGCTTGCATACACCACCACCACAACCCTTGTACAACACCATCACTCATGCGCACTGCTCATAATACACCACCACCACCATCATTCATACACCACAACTGCCCACACACCACCACTACCCATGCACCACCACCACCAATACCAATACACCACCACCACGCACCTACAGGCATGGGTGTTCGTGAACTAGCAGAGGCTCTTGCTGCAGGTGACAGCACTGCGCATGATCAACATGGTGAGGCATCTTCTCACGCAGCTACCAAGGTACCCAGAAATGTGGTTATCAGTGAAGAGGCAAAAAGGACGTTTCCGGATACGTTGAAAACGCTTTTTGAGGCTCATAAAGTGTGCACGTTGGCCAACATACGGTATGATGGATGAGTGACATTGGTGGTTGTTTTTGTTGTTGTGGTTGTTATTGTGGTGGGCTGTAGGGATGGTGGTGTTTTTGCGGGGTGCTTTTCTGACAACCCTGCCCTCATATACCCCCTCCTTTCCCCTCTCACCCCCCCCCCTTTTCCCTGCATCCCTTCTCCCCTGCACCCCTTCTCCCCTTTTTTTTTATTCACACACACACCCTCACACACAGCAACTACCTCAATCGTCTCCCTGAGCGTCCCCCAGCAGCAGAGTATGTAGAAGCCCCTGATCAACAACTGCATGATGCCATCAAGGGGTGCAACCAGTATGTCAACATTGGTGCAGTGTATGTGGAAAAGTCAACAGGGAATGAAAACATCGACCCCATGCGGGATGTGGTGCTCAACATGCTCAAGGTGTGTGATGTATTGGTGTTTGTATGTGCGTGTGTGTGTGTATGTGTATGTATGTGTGTGTGTGCATGTGTGTGTGTGTTTTGTAGATGTGATATGGATGTGGATGTTTGTTTGTGATATGTGTGCACATGTGTACACACCCATTGTGTATGGAAAGGATGACGTAAGGAAAAAGATCAGATGTTGCCCGGGCATGCCTCTCCCCTCTCTTTTCATCCCAAAACCACCACCCCTCTGTGCTGGTGCACCCCTGCTACGCGTGTTTTTGGGCAACCCATGTGCATGCAGGGGGGTGGTGCCGCCACCCATATGTGCATCTCGCATGGCATGTGGGAGCAGGGGTGGTGGTGAAAAGAGAGGGGAGAGGGGGCCTGTCGGTGGCAGCATGATGTCAAACCCACAATAGAGGAAATGCAGATCCATACATGATGATGTGTGTGTGTATGTAATACATATTGTACTTGTGTGTGGTAGTGCATTTGTGTGGGTACAGCGCGTAGCACTGTGGACGGTGTGCTGACCGCCCCATAAGCTTTGTGCACAAGCCACCTCCTGCATACCTGCATGACCTTTGTGCACTTCACAGCACATACCTCCACTTGAACACATACCTCCATCTTCACAAACAGAATGGTCCTGGCTCGTTGAAAAAATCAGAGGTACAGAGTGCACTCATGGAGCAGGGGATTGAGTTTGTGGAGACGGTGTATGCCAAGGTTATGAGGAGCTTGTGTGAGTCCAAGGGGGGGACGTGGTCGCTGCGAAAGGGGGCAGATGGTCTGTAAAGCGATTGTGGTTTTTGTGTTTTTGGTTTTCCTATTGATTAATTGCAGCAGGAATGCTGTTGTATTTTTATAGACAACGAATTTCAAGAATAACGCTCTGCAACAACAACACCAAGCTCCCACTCACCATGCCACGATTTGTCCCATCTCCAAGCAGCCGTATGACTGTCGACAATGCAGCGTTTGCAGCGCCACTGCAGTTTCATGCACGCATGTGCATCAAGGCACAGTTTCCATGCCCACGTCGCACAACGACACCTAGGGAGGCTGCAATCCGGTCAACGATTATACGAGTAGCAGCCGAAGACACTGCTCATGTAGCCGCACAGCAAAACTGGGACATAACAAACACGCAAGCCAAATACAAGTACGATCTAACGATGGAGGATGGGAAACACACAAGCAAGTATCACCACCATCAACACCCCCTCACATCGGCTGCTGTTGCAGGCGGGTGTTGCTCAAGGTCAGTGGTGAAGCACTCGAGGGCCTCAACGGCTTTGGCATTGACCCCCAAGTCTTGCAATCCATCGCCAAGGAAGTCGCAGCCGCGTCCATGCAGGGCGTGCAGGTTGCTATTGTGGTGGGGGGTGGTAATTTTTTCCGAGGCGTGGATCGATGGGACGGCCTCGACAGGGCGACTGCTGACTATGTGGGGTATGTGTTGCTATGTGGGGGTTGTGCATATTAACATTTTGTGTGGGTACAACACACATCCACACTTGGTGGGGTACCTTGGCACATGCTCATTGACTCATAGACTCACACTTTCTCTTCTTTATCGTCCTCTCTCCCTACCCTCCTCCTCTCTACCCTCCTCCTCTCTCCCAACAATCCTCCTCTTCACTAAACCCCACCCCCCCTCCTCACACAGCATGATGGCCACTGTGATGAACGCAATATGCCTCCAATCAGCATTGGAAAAGCTTGGTGTTCCCACTCGTGTACAAACTGCTATAGAGATGCACGAGGTGGCTGAACCATACATTCGCAGACGGGCTATTCGTCATTTGGAAAAGGGTCGTGTGGTTATATTTGGTGCTGGGACAGGTATGGTGGTGGTAGGTGATTGTTGTGATTGTTGTGATGGTTGTTGTGACGGTTGTGAAGTGCGCAATTGATATGTGTTGACATGCGTATCTACCCACATGCACATAGCGCCTTGTGTGGCACACACTCCAAGGACACCTGTCTACCAACACCCTCACCAGTGCACCCCCAACACACCATCCCCCACCCCATGCACACATAGGCAATCCATTCTTCACGACGGACACAGCAGCAGCGTTGCGTGCAGCAGAAATTGATGCCGATGCATTTTTCAAAGCAACCAAGGTGGATGGCGTATTTACAGCTGATCCAGCCAAACATGCTGATGCAAAATTGCTCACACACGTGTCATATCGACAGGTTATGATCGACAACTTGCAGGTGGGTTTGGGGGGTAACAACACTGTCGGTGACAACACTGTCGGTTGATACTGTTGCTCTCAATAATTTCATATGCATCTCAACACCATCATATGCATCTCAACACCATCATATGCATCTCAACACCATCACACAGGTGATGGATGAAACAGCAATTACATTGTGCAAGGAAAACAACATCCCCGTGGTGGTGTTCAACATCACCACACCAGGCAATATTATGCGTGCTATCATGGGGGACAAGAGCCTGGGCACCACAGTGGATATGCAAGCTGAATAGGGGTTCCTATAGGAGTGCTGCAGTGCTGCTGATAGGAATGCTGCAGTATGCAAAACTGTTTTGGAGAGTGCATGTGTGACACAGCGGTGGTGTTTTATTGTTTGTCTGCACAATATGTTTTTGCTGCACTGTGTGTTTTACATTCATGTTACATTGGTGTATTTCCACACGTGACCGTTTTCTTTTGTGTGTGTGCAAAATACCTGCAACACACTTGTAACAACAACAATGCAACCCGCTCCAATACAACACTGCTCAACCACCCTGTTTCCACCAACTTGTTTCGACACTCTGCCCATAAACACCCTCAACACCTCCCCTCAAAAACCCACCACTCCTCAAAACCCATCACATTATCTTCAATGCCTTCTTAGACATCATCGCAGTCCCCACATGTTGGCAACAGGGGGCATCAGGGCTGTTGGACGTGTGGTGTGTGCCTGATACACATCCCTCTTTATCTCCTTGTCCCGCAAAGATGTGCTTGAAGAATACACACCACCACCACCATTACCACCCTGGTGTTTTCGTGCCTCCCCCCCCATCACAGCATCCCCCAGCAGCCCAGCGGCTACAGCAGGATCCCAACTCAAACCCAACACACCCCTCGTATGATGCACATCCGCCTCCTCCTCCCCTAACACCTCCCCCGCTGCACCCTGACCACCCACCCCACTCCCCCTGGATCCCACTGCTCCACTATGCCAGGATGCACGCACCAATGGCATTATTGCAGCACCCCCATCACTGGGCATCCCACCCTGGAGCACACCACTGCTGTTTTCACCATACAAATCGTTTCCAACACCATGCATATCGTTCCCTACACCATGCGTATCGTTCCCAGCCCTGTACCCTACCCCCTCCCTACCCTGGAGCATGGTGGCCATGGTCTTGTGTGCACTCGTCGTCAGTCCCAGCTCCACCAATGCTGCGTCCTCTGCAGCCCACACTGCTGCCAGCTGCTCACACTCAGCTACCTGGCACTGCAGGAGCTGTTCGGGTGACATGGGTGGGGGTGTGGTGAGTAGGTCTTGCACCACAGGGATGCCATTGCCCAGTGGGGAGAACGCGGATGGCTCGGGGTTGGGGGTGGTGGGGGTGGGGCAGGGTGGTGGGGTGGTGGTCATGAAGAATGGTGCGGTGGGGAAGTGGGATGTGATGGTTGGGGGGGTACAGAGGGAGGGGTCTGGGTGGGGGGCGCTGGGTGGGGATGAACACACCTGTGTGGGTTTGTGTGTATATGAAGGAGATAGATGATATATGTACATGGATTATGAAGACATTGCTGCGTTGTATGGTATACGCTGTTTGTTGCCTTACAAGGGTGAATGACACCATTCCCGACACAACAATAAAACACCAATGTGCCTCACCTTGAGTGCCCCACCCCTTGAGTGTGGCGCTGCTGTCCATGATGTTGTGTTGGGCAGTACATTACACTCATCAGGTACATCATCAACACCATCATGCTGATGCGTAGCTTCAGCATGCGCATCAGTAGTATCATTTTTTTTATCATTATCATGGGGAAGTGTTTGATCAGCAGTAGTGTTGTATTCAGTATCACCACCCTTTCCTGCTGTTTTCCCATCACTACCTTGCACCAACCCAATCACCACATTGGTATTCTTACAGTTGCTAATGCCCTCATCAATAGCCATAGTGCCATGACTGCTGCTGTTTTTTTTGCTGTTGTTGTTATTTTTGCTGTTGTTGTTGTTCATCGCAGGTGTAGTATCAACTGATGTATAAGTGATCTCACACTGGCCGATGTGACTGGTAGTACTGTCGGGTGTAGTAGTAGGTGCAGGGTGGGGAGTGGTTGTGCTGGTGGTATTTGCCACGCGAGCAGCAGTTGCTGGTGTGGGTGCTGGCATCGGGGAGGTGGTGGGCCCGTTGCTGGTTTGAAATGAAAGGGGATGTACGGGGGACTGGGGGGTAGGGGGTTGCTCATCATGCATCGGGGTCGCTGTGAAGATGGAAATGAACACGGTGTGAGGTTGCATGTGTATGTGTGGTGTGACGTGTATGCTTCTTGCTCATGCATGCATCAGTAAGTACACATGAGTGTGTCACATAAAGCACAAAGCGCACCAGCTTCCACCGTGCGCAATGCAGCAGCTGCTGCAGCAACCCATGCATCTTCCCTTATACTCCGCTCCTTGCCCGAGGGTGTGGTGTCCCCATCTGTCCCCTCCAATCGAGGGGTCTCCCCAGCAGATACGACAGAAGATGCTGCTGAACGAAACAGGGGGTTTTCACTTGCTGTTGCATACGAGGTGAACGACCCAGACCTGGTGTGTTTTGTGTGTGTTGGGTCTGCGTGGTGTTGTGTATATATAATGGATATTGGTACAGTGATGTGTACTCCTGTCCATGGTCACATCATCTGTGCGACCCATCATCCACCCACTACACATACCTGTACAAGGGGTTGCTCAAGGACCCCCCCAATGGTGCAGTGGAGGATGGGCGTTTGGGTGGTTGTGGCTGCGGCGCAACATCCACATGCAGCGCACGAGGATCCACCATACCCACAGCAACATCCCCCGCGCCACCTGCTGCCAATGCCACAGCAGCAGCCATGCCAGCATCACCAACACCACCAGCTTGCTTTATACATTCCCCTCCCTTTATGGGGGAGGGCGCGATGGATGCGGCAGGGGATGGGTCGGTGATGGGATGCCCACGTGGGGATGATGGGCGCCCAGTGGCAACAAGCAGGTGTGGTGAGCCGAGAATGGAGCTGCGTGCAAGCTGGTTGTATTGCTCCACACGTTCGGGGACAATACCGGGCTGGGTGAGGATGGATGATGATTGGTGGTCGACGCTGGCATTTGGGTGTGTTGTGGATGGGTTGGCTGTCTGCAGGGTGTTCTGATCTGATGTGTTGGACACGTTTTCTATGGTGGGTTGCGATGCTTCTTTTGCGTGCGACACCGTGGCTGCATCCTCCCCCCTGGCACCCCCACCACCCCAGATGCTCCCCAGCGTATCTGGCAAGGCTGGCAATGACTGCCACACACTCTCAGCACCACCACCTCCTCCTCCAAGTGCACTACCCCACAAACTTCCAATGCTTGGGGTGGATGTGCGGGTTGATCGAACAGTAGCAGTGCTGTCGTTGGCAAAGCCAAACAACGCCGCCACAGGGGTTGGCTGTGCTGCGGGAGGGATTGTGGTGGACTGTGGTATTGTGGGATCACCAGAGTCTTCACGAAAGAGGGCATGGAGTGCTGCTGCAGCTGCACTAGAACCTACGGGTGTCTCGCTCACGTCCATGTCGGTCTCTGCATCTGGCAGCGCTGCAAATGCATTTTTCAAGCTCAGCACATCCTCCTCTTGCTGTTCCTCGATCACGAGGTCCACGCACGACTTGAACGAGGTGTGTGCTGCTGGGTCAAGAAATGTACCAAGGTGTTATGTTGCAAGATGGTCGTGACATTTCGTTTTTCGTTGTTGCACCCCTACCTGTTTCAAACGACGATCTCAGCTCCTTCATTTCACGCATCTGTCTGCTCTGACCCCTACCGTGTTTCTTCTTTTTGCCTGATCCCATGATGGCACAAGCTACCACCACGAGTGCAACGAGGCGTAATGGAATGGGTGGATGGATGTTTGCTTTTATTACTTTGGGGTGTGCTATTGATGTGTGTGGAACTTCATTTGTGAATAATCTGTTTGACCGGGGTGTTGTGACCGGGGTGTTGTGACCGGGGTGTTGTGACCGGGGTGTGGAACGAGTGTGGGAGAGGGTGTTGGTGGTGTGGGTGGGCACCCCTTGGTGGTACCTATGGTCCCTATGACGTGCCACCATGCCCTCTGTGCTGTGAGGCGCCCTCTGTGTGAGGCAAGCAGCGATGTCTCTCCCATTCACAATGAAAAAACATGCACCCAACAAATCCATAGCCCGTTACATATACTAGCCCACAACGCACACGACACTGCGAATAAGTCAACAAGACCAACCCAGCACAGCCCAATACCACCCACCACAGCAGCCTTACACAGCATTCACCACCATTTCTGACCGCCTCACCACGTAGCAATGAGTTTGGCAACGCAAAACGCATTTGCAGCACTGCAGCAGCATACTAAAAAGCCCAAGAAGACCAGCAAACCCGAAAAGCGTAGCAAGAGCAAGGCCAAGGGGGATGGGGATGTGGCAGCTATCGAACAAGCGTTGTTCAACCAGCCTTCTGCGGGCTTCACATCTTGGGCAGACGAAGACGACTTTGATGATGACCATGAACACGATGACGAATGGACTGAGGTTGGTTTTTATGTGTCCAGAGATGGGTGGTGATTGCACATGGCTGCACACCGCGTGTGTTTTGTGCAACACAGGCACGTCCAGGCAACAGCAATGGCATACCTGCATTTCAATCATCAGCGATACACGATGACAGTCCTATAGAGAGCGAGGAGGAGGAGGTATGTGGGGGGCTGACCGTGGTGAAGGGACAAGTGCATGTACATGCATTTTTGTGTCCCCAACAGGAGGAGGAGGAGCATGTACACGTAGACTTGGAGGCTGAGCTTGGTGTAGAGTTTGCCAAGGACGATGACGAGGACGAGGTGCACCATGGTACGTGTGGTCGGGCGGATGTGTGGACCGTTGGTGCATGCAATGACATCCTGCACTTCCCAACACAGAGGAGGAGCCATCATCACAACCAGTAGTGGACACAGTGCCAGCACAGCAAGCAAAGCCATTGGAACCAGAGCGCATGCTGTCTAAAAAGGTATGCAATGTCCATCCATTCCACAATCCAAAGTGGATCTCATGGCTTCCATGTTTTGACCATCACACAGGAAAAGAAACAAAAAGAGTTGGAGGAGCTCAATGCAGCCCTTGCAGAGCTGGGCATAGACTTGCCATCAACACCAGGCCAAGAGGCCCCCGCTGCGAGCAAGAAGAAGAAGAAAAACAAAAACGTGGCATCGGCGACATCCAATGGCTCCCCTGAAACGTCTCCCACAGAAACCCAGCAGCCCGCCACCAATGGTGCCGCAGCTGACAGTGGCAACCAGCAAGAAGAGGAAGAGCCTGTGCAGCTGGTGGATCCTGCCGAGGCTCGCAAGGCATTGGCGGCAAAGAAAAAGGCAGCATCGGGTGGGGGAAAGAGTGCAACAGCGGCTGCCAAGGCTGCAGCAGAGGCCAAGGCACGTGCGAAGAAGCTTGCATCGAAAAAGGACAAGTCACATTACAACCAGGTGTGGGATGGGGGGACTGTGTGTGTTGGGGTTGCGATGGCGCACACCTTGCTTCAACCCTACAGACTGCATAGTCACCACACTATATGCTCCTTTACAGGCACCAACCCGATAGCACTCTTGGATGACTGGCAACCATTGATATGTGTGTGTGCCAACTGGATCGGCACTGGCTCTATGTTTTTCCCCTTGCACCAAAATCTCTCGAGTAGAGTACCCTAGTAACATCTTTCTCATCATCAAAACCATGGTGGCGATAGCGAGCACACAAGGCGTGCTGCAGCACGCACCAGCAGTCCGTTGCCAGTCAATATCGTCTCGCATCGTATCGCCAGTGCGGCCTCCCGCCCCTGTGCCATGCCTTTTCACGCAGCGTCAATACGTGTATGATGCTAGGGTGTTGGTGCACCGTACACAGCATCGAGTGCCCGGCAACCAAGTGCCAACGACAACATGCGCAGCAGCAGCAAGCGAGGGTGCAGGTGTGTATCTTCCGGAAGCATGTCTTTTATGTCGAACATGTATCTCCGATGCCTAGTAGGTGATTAGTTTGCAATGTGAAACTCACTTTGACCACCAAGTCATCAATCAATGTCATCACAGCCGCGGAGCAGCCCAAGTCCACCCTCATCAACACCCTCATATTGGGTGGTCTATTTGCGGCGTGGTATGCAGCCAACGTCTACTTTAACATGTATGGTGAGGGGTACATAGGGGGTTTGAGGTGGTACCCATGCAGGACAACCACATTGGCTCCCTCCACACATACACACAGATATAACAAGCAGGTGCTCAAGGTTTTTCCATTCCCAACAACATGCACAACTGTGCAGGTAGGATGTTATTGGTGTCTGATGGACCATACCATGTGTGTACTGTCACCATCATCACGATGCTCCCACCTTCCCCAACCACACACCGCATAGTTTGGTGTAGGTGCAGTGTGGTCGCTGTTCATGTGGACAACAGGATTGCACAAGAAGCCTGAAATCAATGCAACAGTGGTATGCGTGTTTTCATACTACAGCGTGTGTTGTCCTACACCCATGTTGTCATACACACCCAACCCACCCACCGAAAAACACACAGTTGAAAACGATATTGCCCCTTGCTGTGGTGCATGTGTTGGGTAATGCGCTGACCAACATCTCCCTGGGTCAAGTGGCTGTGTCCTTCACCCACACCATCAAGGTTGGCATGTTGTATTTGGGGTGTTGTCTTGTGGGTGTTGTGCTGTACAACATATCTTGTATTTTGTAGTGTGTTTACTTGTGTGTGCTTGTGTGTTTGGAGCATTACTCTTGCATTATTCACATATCACACTGTGTTTAGTACATTCACAACCAAGCATACACACAAGCACACACACTAGCAGCAATACACACAACTAACCAAACACGCACCCACCCACAACCAAACACCCACCCACCCACCCATACACCCCCACCCCCAACCACCACCCCTCCTACAAAGGCAATGGAGCCCTTTTTCAGTGTTGTAATGTCAGCCATCTTCCTGGGAGATAAACCCACCCTCCCAGTCGTCCTGACCCTCCTCCCCATTGTGGGTGGTGTTGCCTGTGCATCCCTCTCAGAGGCATCCTTCAATTGGTATGGCTTCTCTGCTGCTATGCTGAGTAATGTCACCTTTCAGTCAAGAAACGTGCTCTCGAAAAAGTTTATGAACAAGAAAACTATGGATAACATCAACCTGTTTTCCGTCATTACCATCTTGGCGTTTGTCCTTCTGGCGCCGCTTGCGGTCCTCAAGGAGGGGGTGCGTTTTACACCAGCAGCAATGCAGGCTATGGGGATTGTGGAGTATCAGATGGTGATGCAAAAGACGTTGATTGCGGGTGCGTTTTTCCACATGTACCAGCAGGTATGTTGTGGTGGTGGTGGTGTGGTGGTGTATTTGGGAGCATACTGTACAACCCGCCACCCTGTTCATACCACTCCCATACACCCCACACCCTGTACACCCCAACCCCTCACTCAACCTCTGTGCAACCCCCCCCCCCCTCTCAGGTATCCTACATGATCCTCCAACGTGTGAGCCCCGTCACACACTCCATTGGCAACTGCATCAAGCGTGTTATAGTAATAGTAGCATCCGTGGTTGCTTTTAATCACCCTATGAGTCAACAAAACATGATTGGCACTGGTGTGGCATTGGCGGGTGTGTTTGCCTACTCACAAGTGAAACGCTTGTCTGGTAAGGCAAAGAAGGCTGCTGCTTGATGATGAGGGGAGTGGTGGGGAGGGGAGAGTGGGGAGGGGAGAGTGGGGAGGGGAGCAATGCGCGCTGCTGCTTGATGATAAAGTAGGTAGTGGGGTTGATGGTGAAGAGGGCAGTCGGGGATTTTGACAGAAAAGGTTGTCGTAGAGGAAGAAATGCACCACCACCAGTGAAAATATGAGTGAGTGCTATGAGTGCATGTCGTGTGCATGTCGTGTTTGTGTGTCCTCATTGCAATGCTTTTTTCTTTTCTGAGCGTATGTTTTTTCCGTACATTAAAGAAAAAAGAGTGCTGTTTTTTTTGTGTTTAGCAAGTGCATGTCATGTTTCTGCATGTCATGTTTCTGCAGCCATGCTGCACATAGAGCATGATTGTGAAGATGGAGACAAAAAGACAATACAACAAATTGTAACACTGCTGCACATGCTGACGTGCTGATACTTCAAAACCGTGCACACCATGTCCACGTTGACCACAACAACAACGTCAATACAACCACAAGCACAACAAATACACCACCATAACGGCACCCCGCTCTCTCACACAGCCCCCCCCGCCGGTCCCGCCCCCGTTGCCCCCCCCCCGGTTTTAAACTCAAAAACCCGCACAGTATGGTCATCAGAACCACTCACCACATATTTCCCGTCACATGTGAGCGCCACACATTGCACCCCCGCAGTGTGCCCCGTCCACAGGTTGGTAAGCGCCCCCGAGCGTACATCCCATGCTCGCACACCCCCATCGAGACATGCCGTGACCACCAGGGGGGCTGTTGGGTGTACTGCAAGCCCCACTACTTGCTGTGTGATTGGGTGGTGTGTGATTGGGTGGTGTGTGAGAGTAGGTATTGGATGGGTGGTGTGTGGACCATGTCATGTGGTTCTCATCACCTAGCATGACAACCACACCCAAAACAACAACCACATCCAAAAACAACACCACCACACCCACATAAACACCCACACCCACATGCACCCACACGCATACATCATCACCAATATACACATACCGCTGGATGTTCGCATGTCAGACGCACAGACATGGTGCGCAGGTCCCACACAATGAGTTTACCATCAAGTGAACATGATACAGCAGCACCTGGGAGTGCTTCTGGAAAGGCGACAGCTTCAATAGAGTCACTGTGATCTGGGAGGGGGGGGGGGGGGGGGGGGGGGGTAGGGGGTGGAGTGGTGTAGGGGTGTATCGGGAGGACGGGAGGAGGGGTGTGGGGGTTGGGAGGTGGGTACCAGGGGACAGGGTATGGAGAGTGTGTGTGCATATGATAATACACATAGAACACACATAGAACACACACAACACAACACAACACACAACACAACACAACACAACACAAAACACACACAAAACACGCTGCAACACACCCCATATACCTTCAAGAGACCCCAACACCCTGCCGTTGTGTATGTTGCTCAACCGTAAAGAACCATCCTCACCACCACTCAATACAACACCATCTGCCTGCACAGCACAGCATGTCAACCCTGGGGATAATAAACAACAGGAGGTGTGTACACTTGGACATAGATATCCCACCACATCCCACCACATCCCACCACATCCCACCACATCCCACCACATCTCACCAAACACACCCCACCACCACCGCACATACCAGCCTCATGAAAAGGGTGTCCAGCAATGGTCGCTGTACACTCTGCAGTCTTGCCACTCCACACCTCGATGCTCCCATCTGCTGATCCCGTAACCACCAATCTCCCATCTGCAGAAAACCCCCCACACGTCACTGGTCCACTATGCCCTGCAAACACATGCATGCACTTGCCAGATGTCGCATTCCAGAGCCAACAGGAGTAATCGATGCTGCCTGCGAGTACGAGGTCACCCCGGGAATGCCATGTAACCCACGAGATCTCATCATCAGGGCCATCAAGGGCTTGTACAAGTGTCCCATCTGCCGCCTGCCATATGCTTACTTTGCCTGTGGTTTGATGCATGGTGTATGGTGGTGTGGGGAAGACTAGGGATTGTGGGATCCATGCACAGGCCGCAACACAGCAACATGAACAACACGAACACCACCACTACCACAACAACAACAGCAATGCATACCATCAATACCACCAGTTGCTATCAAACTCCCTGTTGCATTAAACGCCACATGACCCACCTGTGAGGTTGTATCATGAGGTATGGTACAGAGGTAGGTAACCAGAGGTAGGTAACCAGAGGTAGGTAACCAGAGGTAGGTACCCATCCACAACCATCCACAACATCATCCCTCTACTTACCGTGTCGCTGTGCCCTTGGAGAGCCTTGCATGCATTGCTTGCCATGTTCCATAGTACTGCACGGTCATCGCAGCTGCCAGATACCATGACTGTTGGGTCTGATGGGTGGCATGCCAAACACACCACCTCGCCTGGGTGTGGGGCCGCCGGGGGATGGGATGCCACATGCCATCGAGCAGGATGCCATCATCCCTCAAACAACCTTGGGAATATGTGCACACAAGTAACACAAACAACCATACCCTGGTGTTCTGTGCATTGGTGCACTGCATGGTCTGCCAAGGGCTCCATCGACGTATCACCATCAATGGCTGCTTGTGCTTCATCTTCGTCCGACGCCGCATCCAACCCAGCTAACGCAGCTGCACGGTCTGTGTCGTCCAAATCATCCAGCTCTTCGCCATCGAAATCCCCTTCTTCCATGGCAATGAAGATGTCGTTTTCTCCAAACTCCATTTCTCCCCCCACTGCATCGTTTTCCATGTTGGTATTGGGGTTGTTCATGGCTGGCAACGCTTGTTGAGGTTGTGTGGGTATTATGCAAGGCTGTTGAGGCGGTCAAACTTGCAGTTTTGTTTTTGCTGCTCAAAGTGTTTTTGTTCGTGATCATTCTTCGTGTTTATCACTGCATCGTTGCATACGTAACAATGGTGCTGTTGTGCCCAATTCCAAGGCGATGGTGTCATGCTGGTTTTCATGAACAACATCAATCATCTATTGACACACGGCGTCACGCAGGCCTGCATCACTGCATTGCCCAGCATCAGGTAGACTTTATATACACAACTTTGTGTACAAAACGCTGGTGTACACACACGTCCCAAAAAACCATCATGCACAGCTATCAGAAGTTGCCGTACACATTGCCACTGACGATGCAGAGCTGCGAGCTGCAGCCTACCTGCGAGCAGCAGCATTCTACCAATACCCTGCTGATAGATCACCATTTGCCATGAGGGTATGGGGGGTGCGGATATGGGATTGCCTGTTGGTGGTGGGGGCGGATGTACAGCAGCCAGTACACATACATACCAGTCTTACACACACACACACATATACCAGTCTTCAACACACCAGTCGTAAATCCACACACAGAGTCACCGGAGGCTCAAAGCTGACACCGAGTGGAGGGCACTAGAAGCAAGAATACATGCAACAGACACACAGTGGAAGGTGGGTAACGTGTACGTATACATAGTGGTGTATTGAGTGTGTGTAGCTATGTAGTATACACACACTACATCGAGTAGTACATGTAGTACATGTAGTGTAATAGTGTACATGTCCAATTATCAACCAAGTATTATCATTGACATTATGAATACATCCTCCTCCTCATGGTCAATACAAATATCATCATCAAATTCTACACCCCCACCCCTCCCCCCCCCACCCAACCCGTCCAAATATCCATCCACCACACACCCTCATCTCACACTCTCACATGCTCACACAGGCAATGACAGTCACCTGTCTCCTAGCAACAGTACCACACACAGAAACAACAGCAGCACTGTTGCTCCAGGGTGAGTCAGCATTAGACAGGAGTGGTCAATTGCCCGCATCAGAGGGGGATACGAGGGGGGCGCGGCTGGTGGTGGGGACATTGGATACCAACCAGGTCGCTGAGGGGGGGTTGTGCATGTGGGGTGGTGTGTATATGGTGGTGTGTATATGGTGGTGTGTATATGGTGGTGTGTATATAGTGGTGGGCATGTGGCGGTGTATTTGTTTATATTGGCCAAATAGACACAAATCATATCGCAAGATTATGCATACACAACCGGTGGTATACAACCAATTACACACCACCACATCTCACACCCCTCGCAACAGGGATTGGTGTTGCCATCAGAGGAGTTGATAGGTCGCCAACCTGCCCCTCCACATGACACAAGCACACCACAGCTGCGTGCCTACTTGTCCAATGTATGTGTGGCAGATGCTGCGCGGCGGCAGGGGGTTGCCCAGCAGCTTATCACAACTGCGGCACATCATCTGGTGCAGCAGGGGGTACGGTATTTGTATGTGCACGTGGCTGCAGATAATACAGCAGCGGTGGAATTGTATCAGGGTCCAGGGGGGTTTGTGTTGGAGCAGGAGGAGAGTGAGGCTGCTGCTCGTGCGTTGGGACGACCGCGACGATTGCTGCTTGTGCGGGAGTTATCTTGATATGAGTTGTGTTTTACCACAAACACTGAAGGAGCGTGATATTGTTTCATACTAGTATGCACTCATTTTTTCTTAAGCAGCAATGATTTCGTGGGCAATTTGCAGACACACGACGCAAGCAACGATTTGACGAGGATCTGCATCAGGCAACATCTCCCCAATCAAACGCACTACTTGGCAGCCTCCCCGGCACTGACATCGCTCAGTAGCCATGTGTACAATGTATACGTCAATCCAAAGCTCGGTGCGTTGACGTAGTTTCAAACGCGTGGGGGAATGATGCGAAAGACCATATGTAGCAAGATGATGCCACTGCGACACACAGGTGCCATATTCGTCCACACCACAAGCCATGGACATATCACATCAATCCACTAGTCAACTAGGCCCCATGGTAAACCACCCCGGGTGTAGCGTTGTTTATAGAACACCTGAGCACCTCGTTCATCCACCCCCCTACCCAATTTGCCCCAGGTCACTGATTTGCAGGTGGAAGCACTTGCCAACAGCGTCTACCTGGACTGCCAAGCCAAAAACCAGCTCTTTGTGTTGGACCAGGAATTCGAAATACGATACAAAAGTGAGCTGCAACAGGTATGCCATCATGTATAGGGTGCACAGGGTGCTGTGTCGACCAGTGTGCACGTTGTATCACAACACCACACCACATCACAACACTACAGGCATGTGTACCAGACAAGCATTGGAAAATAGCCAAACACCATTTCCGTAGCATGGTACAGCACAATAAAAGCCACATACCAACACTGACAACAGAACCATGGCGAGCAGGGTCTATGGGTGGAGTGCCACCTCTCCCACCCCAATCATCCGTGTCAGCAGATAGCCACCCACCACCACCACCAACCACCAACCAGATGCACTCATCACAACCAACCAACAGCTACCATCACCCCACCACTACCTACCATCATGCACCCCAATCCACCACCATCCCCACACCATGCATGCCATCATCAGCAACAGCAGCGCCACCCACGTCCTATCACCAACCGCACACGACCAACCCACCGACAACCACCAGCATGATGGGGCCCATACCAGCACTCCTCCTAACCATGCCATCAGACACCACAGATGCAGGGGCCCCCCAACAACAGCATGCCCCCCCCACAGCAACAGGGGAGGGGCGTTTTACTATCCCCGCAATGCGCCCCACCATGAAGCACGTGGGGCGCGGTGGGGACCCGCAAGGGGGCCCCTATGGGCGCAGTGCAGCAGCATCCAAAGCACTTGGAACGTTTTTGAGTATGGTACAGGATGTGTCACCCAATGATCGACCACCAGCGGAGCCAGTGGGGCAGCAGATGACAGGGGTGGGGAATGGTCATGTGGTCAATGGTCATGTGGGGAATGGTCAAATGGTCCATGGCAGCAATGGTCATGTGGTTCATGGCAGCAATGGTCATGTGGTCCATGGCAGCAATGGTCATGTGGTCCATGGCAGCAGCAATGGTCATGTGGTCAATGGCAGTAATGGTCATGTGGTCCATGGCAGCAATGGTCATGTGGTCAATGGCAGTGATGGTCATGTGGTCCATGGCAGCAATGGTCATGTGGTCCATGGCAGTAATGGTCATGTGGCCAATTGCACCAATGGTCATGTGGTCAATGGCAGTAATGGTCATGTGGTCAATGGCAGCAATGGTCATGTGGTCAATGGCAGTAATGGTCATGTGGTCCATGGTAGTGGAAGCGCAGCAATGAAAACAACAGCAGCACCTCCATCATCATCCATGGTGCTCCCTGTGTCAACAAAACCCCCGGTATGTGTGTGTGAGTGAGTGTATGGGGTTGTACCACAAATGCACCTACAGCTCTTGTGTGTGTTTTCTTTCCCCCCGTACATACACTACATACAATACAACATCAACCCATACAACATACTCCCTACCCTCCTCTGTATGTACGCATCGACACCCCCCCACCCCCCACCCCACACACACACAAACACAGATGCATGCCCCCCTCCCAATGATGGACATCCCAGCCACCCTCCCTGCCCGCTCTGCCGGCCCCCGCACATCCTCCCCCACCATCCCAGCCCAACCCCCACCCCCACATACCACCACCAAGGGGCTGGGTGAGGCACTCACACCCCTGGTACAGAGTGTCGCCATGATGGCCTATGAGGTACAACAGGAGCGGTGTGCACTCCAACAGGAACGGGAGGCAGTGAAAATGCTGCTAGAGGAATTGAGGGAGGAACGGGCGGAGCATAGACAGCTGTTGATGGGGGTGCTGGGGGCGTTTCGGGAAGCAAATACAGGTGCAGTGAAGATTGTGCAACAAGATGTGCATCGATCTGCGGCAGTGGCATTGATGCTTGCCGCATGCATGCGGGGAGGGGATAAGGGCAAGGTGGGGAGGCAGCAACAACAACCTTCTTTACAGCAGCAGCAACAGCACGTGCAGCAGTAGCAGTAGTCAGGTGATTGTTCTTGTTATCAATACATCATCTATTTCCTGTTTACATTGTGATGTTTATTTTCAACATGTGCCCATGTGCATGTTGTGTGTTGCTGCAGCAATGGTAGGTATTGCACTTGGCGATGATGTGGTGATGGATGGACACACAAAAACGCATACAACGCAGAAAATACACAACGAACACAAGATCATATCGTGCACACAATGTGTGTGAAGTAGCACTACATTCATCAATGTGTGTGCATGTGAACAAATTACGCACTGTAAATGAAAACACAACAACATGAAATACCAACAATACAAACTGGTAACAGGAAAAGGTCATGCATGCTCTCTTGTGTGATGCATGCCCCCCCCAAAATGATTGCTCTTTTGTTCAACATTGACTGCAATTACAATGTTGACTGCCGGCATGACTACTGGCCCACACAAACAAACGTTGACCATCATCAATCCGTCGACCATCATCAATCCGTTGACCATCATCAATCCGTTGACCATGCTTCCATGATGACCATGACCACGATGCTCATGACCATGATTATGATGGTGATGATCATGATTATGATGGTGATGCCAACACCCCGTTACGCCCTTTCTCCCGCCCCCCCCCCACCCCAAGCAGGTGGTGATCCAGCGCCCATGCTCGAGCATCCTTGGCACCTGCAGTTATGAGAGTGTGGGTCAGGTCCTCTGTGGGTGGCTCGAATGCCCATTGAAGCATTTGATTGAGGTCATGTGGCCAATCATGATAGGCATCTGGGCTTATTGCAATGCCACTTATCTGTGTAAGGGGATAATGGTGGGTAGGGTGATGGTGGGTGGAAGTGCGTGGTGTGATGGTGGGGGTATGGGGTGGCTTGGGGTGGCGGTGGGTTGGGGCTGATGCATTCAACAATACAACACAGTTGGCAATAGTACACACAGTCACAGTCAACAACACCAATCATCCACCATTATGGTCAACGCCACAACCACAGTGGTCAACGCCATACCGTGGACAGTTGACCAGCAGGAAAACAACACACCCGCACTCCTTCTGTATTGGCAGGCACAGGTATGAAATTAGTCAACCCCCCATCATAGCAATATCGGCCTCGGAATGTGGTGAAGAGGCGGGTATCAAACCACCATGGTATGTGACAGGATGTGAGCACCGCTGATACGAGGTCCTCCTGAGGGGGAATATAGTTGTATGTATATAGGTGAATAGGTGTGGTAGGGGTGATTAGGTGTAGGTAGGGGTGAATAGGTGTTGTATTTGTGTGTAATTGTATGTGTGTTGTTAGGATACTCTGTTCATTGCTGCACCTTTTCCTGCCACCGCCTCCTTCTCCCTCTCTGTCTCTCTCTTACACACACACACAACAATTGCAATGACCAGGGTACCCTAACACAACACATACTACACCAACAACACACGCATACACAACACAACACAACACCCACCCACACCTTGTTGTGAAAGGATGACACCAGCAGGCTCCTGGGACTAGGGAATGCTTGTGTGACTGCAATGTGTACTGTTTCATGACATCGCTCATGACAATCACTGGGGAGTGCCTCTTCCAACATTGCACGTAATACAAGCTGTGTTTGTTTGTTTGTGGGGGGTTGGGGGTGGGGGTAGGGGGAGGGTATGGGTATGTAAGGAGCAATGTATGCAGACACATGACAATACACTGCGAGACAACGCTTTCCAACTGCATATACTACTGCTGTACATATCATATATAGTAATATATAGACTACTGCTCTACACACTGCTGCTATGCACACACACACTCGGCCACCACCACCACCACCACACACAGCATACCCCCAAGCGCCCTCGTGTCCCCTTGGATCGACAGTCGTGTGCCAATTTCAAGCATCGCTCCACCACCACATCCCGTGTCAATCCAGAATGATAACATGCTGCAATAATGCTCCCTGCTGATGCACCACCAAGTTTCGTGTTGCTGTTGACAATTCCCAATTCATGGAGTTCATACAAGACACCTGCAGGATGGGTTGAGGGATGGGCGTGCAGGGAAGTATGTGCACACAAGTACACTCTCATCATCCACCACATGCATACCAATCAAATATGGAAACAACAGCCCACCAGCGGAAAACCCAAACGACAGGTTGCCATCGTGCATTGCCTGTTTGATGAGCGCTTTCCGCTGTTTTCTTGGATGGCTGTCTACAATGTCTGTGCTGGGTGGGACAAGCTCAGCAGGAGACATTTGTGCGTGTTGGTAGGCATCCTCTGCATCAGCACGATCCTTGGCACTGGCCTCTCCAAAGAGATTAAACGCTGATGACCAGCCCTTGGTTCTGATGGCCACGATGTTTTTCAGGAGCACATCTGGATCAAAAGTTGATGGTTTGGAGGATTTGGGGTGCACCACATCTGGATTAAAACTTGATGGCTTGGAAGATTTTGAGTGCTTCTGACACAATACTACAGTGCTACGTGGGAGACGGCGTGCTAGGTGGTGGGAGTTGAGTGGGAATTTGGAAAGATGGAGCATGCTCTGCTGTGTTGGGGAGTTGGTCCCCAAGGAAAAAAAGCACACTTTTTGTTGTCGTTGTTGTTGTTGCTGTAAGGTTGGTGATTATGTGAGCCTCACGTTGTGTGTGTGTTTTGTAGAACAAGCAGGAAACTGTGGTTGATGAAACTGAGTTTGCACACATTTTTTAGCCTCAACAACCACATCAGCAGCTTCAGAATTGGTGTAGGTGGGGCCGCAAATACTCGAAACACTCAACATGTCATCAGAACCCACCAAGATGTCCACATTCCTGCGCAGCGTGGGCACAATTGCAGCAGGTCTGTTTGGCTTTCACAATCACCCTCAACGTGTACACACAATGCACCTCTATTATGCACAGGTGTTGCTGGTGCAGTGTTTTTCATCTGGCCACTGGGGACTTGGTACGTGGCTGACCTCATCCTTGACATCCACCCATTGTCTCTCCCTCTTACACACACACACACACTACTGTGTACACACCACACCACACAGGGCGCTTGTTCGCAACCTTGACACGCCACGTTACAAGATCATCAAACCCCTGAGCACAAAGAAAAGGTGTGTGATGTGCTTATGTCCCTCCCATTGCACCATCACGTTGTCTACGCCCATCAACTTGTCTACTCTCACCATGCCACAGTTGGTTGCATTCAGGATATGTTGCAGAGGTGCGTCAATATGAGCCCTACATCATCGCTGAGGTGGATATATCAAAAGGATCTGACATTGACACTGCACTGAGCAATGGGTTCAAGCAGGTGTGTGATGGGTGATGCAGATGTGGGTTGGTGTGTGATGGGCGATGCAGATGTGGGTTGGTGTGACACTGCACGTAGGGGGTGACAATGGGTGATGCATACACATGCGCATCCTTGCATACACATGCACATCCCGCTATATGATGTGCAATGTGCAACACATTATCTCATAATACAAGTGTGTTGTCATCCTAATACAATCACCCACCGCATGCTCCCCTCTCCTTTTTCCCTCATCAGGTTGCTGAGTACATTTTTGGGGGTAATGAAAAAGATGGTGCTGTGGAAAAAGTTGCTATGACTGCACCTGTTGGTTTGGAGGGTGCAAGCAAGGGTAAACGCACAGGTGAAAAAATAGCAATGACTGCACCCGTATCAGCTGAGATACAAGGTGTGCGTGTGTAGGGTGTGTGTGAGAGTGTGTGTGTGTGTTTGTGAGTGTGTGGGTGTGAGAGTGTGTGTATGTTGTTGTTCAAGGCTCCATCACCATTGCTCCTCATCACCATTGCTCCTCATCAACTCCTCATCAACTCCTCATCAACTCGACCATCACCCTTCAAAACAGATGACCAGTACCGCGTGTGGTTTATGATGCCCTTCAAATACACCTCCATCAGCCAACTCCCCCGCCCCAAAAACGATGCAGTGCACTTTCGCCAAGTACCCAGTCAAACCTTAGCAGCGTTGACTTTTAGTGGACCTGGGCCCCGTGAGCCTGAGGTAGCAGCCAAGCGAGCAGAGTTGGAAGCACTGCTGGCTGCTGCGGGTGTGGAGGTAGAAGAGGGTGCGGATGTGAAATTGTGGCAGTATCACCCGCCATTTGCACCCCCATGGCAACGGCGTAATGAGGTGCTGCTGCCGGTGAAGGGGGGGGCTGTTGGGGTGGAGTAGTGCTGTTGGGGTGGAGTTGGTGACGGGTGCGGTCTGTGTGTGTGTTGTACATATTCTTTTTGCTGTTCTATACATGCTGCTGTATACATGCAGTTGTCCAGCGTGCATTTGATGTGGTTGTATGTGTGGGTTGTGTTACATGTGTCATTCGTATTGTGTGTGTAGGTGTAATTCTCTGTCGTCCATCACACTCGTTCTCATACAAACAACACACTCTCAATGAAAAAGTAACGGTTGTGTTCACATGATACCTGCACACCAACACCACCATGCTGGGTGTCGTACATCCGTATACCATCTGTGTGTTTTGTGTTCTTCATGTGTCAGGCCAACCCCTCCCTATCCCATGTAAACACAAACAAAAGCACTCCACCACCATCAAACATCCATCAAGTTGCCAACCCCCAACAAAACACCAGTGTCCCAAACCATGCACATGTCAAAAAACGAACCAACACCACCATCCCCTTGTGTCCCCATGTATTTCACAACGTTGCCATCAGGAACACCGCGTGTCCCCTTGTTACCCCCTTAATTTTCAAACCCCCTTAATTTTCAAAATTCCCCTGTGCCCACTGGTGATCGTGATGTGTCCCCTGCAGCCCACTGTTGGTAGTCACGCTCCAGCTGTGCAAGAAAGCGGGGCACCATGACATCGAGCACCTGCTGCAGCACAGTGCTCCCAGTGTTTTGTATTGCAGGTACTGGAATGAAGCTACACCATGCAGGAACCTCCAACACCACCTGTCATGTGTGTGTGTGAGAGTGAGTGAGTATTCTTATACACACATATACATGTATGTGTGAGTGTGTGAGTGTGTTTATATATATGTGTGTAACATATGTGTACATGTATGTACACAGCGTGCGTGTTTTGTATGCCTATGAAATGCGTCCACATCTGCACAAATAATCCTCATGCCTTGTCTCTCTGTCTGTTTCTCTCCACATACACATACACACATACACCCCTCCCTCTCCCCCCCACCCACACACAGAGCACCCCCCCCATGTAGTACCTGTATGGTGGTATCACTTGTAATTTCCTTTTTCTGTGCCAACGATGGTTCCCTCCAACGCACTATATTCGTCATAGTGGCATCGAATTTCTCATTGATGCCCTCCACAAAACTGCTGCCCTCCAACTGTACGTATTTGTGTGTGTGATATGATGTGTGTGCTGCTGGTATGGTGCATGTGGGTAGCATATCACGTGTGTGTGTCACAGGATATCATGTGCGTGCGGGTAGGTATCATGTGCGTGCCGGTAGGATATCATGTGTGTGTGTAGGATATCATCCACAATGTACCTTGGTGGAGAGCAAACGCACAGTTGGCCCATGTTCCCCCACCTCCACAGAGACCGTCAACACTGGCTCCACCACAAACTTGAGAAATTTCAACCCCCCCACATAACAACGAAATGTCGTTTCACTGAGCCGTTCGATACGATTGGCATCCAACACGCTATACTGACTGGCAGGGAGGGTCATATACTCGGCTGTGGGTGGGTGGAAGAGGTGATGTGGGTGGGTGAACAAGTTGGGTGGTGCGACACGACACAGCCCCTCTCAACCACATAGCGTGCACACCACCACCAGTCATCTCTCTCCATACCAAGCGCACGGTCTGTTACTTCTTGAACTGGTACTGCTGCTTGCTTGCTGGCTTTGAGTACTGCGAGCTTTTTACCAGAGGCGGTGAGTGTGGTGTCGGTGGATGTCGAGTTGCTGGTGCTTGCTTCACATCGTGGTGAGACTCCTGCACGTGCCAATCGTGTATGTCGGGCGTGTGATGGCTGCAAATGTACGTGAGTCAGGAGCATGGTTGTGGATGTTTTGGTGTGGATAGGGCAGCACAACGATCGTGTGTTTTTGGTATGCAACTGTGGTGATGACGTTCTCTATGTCGTGCTGACGACAAGCATGCTTTGGCTGCAAGAAGTTCTGGATGGAGCATGTGTAAATAAACAGGATATATGTGCAGTACATATTGCATTATAATCACGATCAACTGATCAAGGGCAGCTGCACTCTGCAACACTCTGAAACATATACTCTGCTGCAACTCGTAATTAATTCGTCCTAGCAAGAAAAGTACGCATCATCTCATCGTATACCATCACCTTCATCAACTACCACCCAGCCATTCCACGTGTGCAACCACCACGTGTGTGCAACCACCCAGGGTATACAATCACCCTCATATCACTGCCAAGTAATAACCCCCCACACCTATATACACCACCATGCAGCAGACGTTCAACAGTATGCTGGGGTGGATGGGTGGCAGCAGCAGCAATGAACCATCAGCATCTGTACTAGCAGAATGGCAAAAGTATAGTGGGACAGATGGCACAACAACATCCGGGGACGGCGTCATGTCTAGCATGGAGGATGGCACTGCTCGGGTTGGTATGTTTCTCAGCCAGTCATTCAAACAAGTGTCCAGCACCGTCACAGAGGGTACTGGTGGCTTGCAACGTAGCTTGACCACAACCAGTCGGTATGTGATGTTGGTGATCACAGCGGAATGTGCATGTGCATCCCCACCCCGTTTATTAGAAACATACAAACGCACACACAGATTTCAAGTACCGAGCAGCCAGCAGCTGGCATATTTCTTTGCATTCATGGCAAGTGGTGTGTTTTTCCTCGTATTAGCATTCTCTGTGTTTCTCCCATTGATCATCATCGCCCCTGCCAAGTTTGCATTTAGTTTTTCTATCGGTGGTGTGCTCATCCTCAGTGCATTTGGTGCCCTACGTGGGTGGCAGCAGCAAGTGCAAGACATGATGAGCAAAGAGCGGTTGCCGTTTAGCATTGGTATGTTGTTGGGGTGTGTGTGCCCATGTGGCATATGCGCACACAATGTTTGTTTTAATAAAACATCACAGGGTATGTGGGCAGTGTATTTGTGACATTGTATGCTGCACTTGTCATGCATAGCTATCTGTTTTCATTGATATGCTGTGCGCTGCAGGTATGCATGTTGTGCGATGGGGTGTTGTGGTGGGTCATGTACGTGCAGGATTCACGCCTAACGCCCCATCTCCCCCAGGTCGTTGCGCTCATCTATTATATAATGTCGGCATTCCCTGGTGGTGCTGCAGGGGCCCAATTTGTGCTCAACATGTTTTGGCAAGCATGTGTAAGTTGTTTTACAACAGTGACACGTACAGTCATGTCGTAATTCTACGGGTGTTTATGATACAACAAGGTGTGGTTTGCGACCACTGTGTAACTCGAGTTGATGTGTTCTTGGTGATGTGCCCCCAAGCAAGATGTTGTGTACAGCTGCAACGGCCACTTGTGGTTGTACAGGGTGCTGCCAACACACTACAAGCACTCCACAGCGGAGACGAAATGCAGCCACTCCGTGCATCCTCCGCTGTGTGACAGCCAGCAACTGCCAGTCGTCGTGCTTGACAATGACGTGCTGTTTGTCGTGTACACACAGGATGTGTGTGTTGGGGGCCTCCAAACACGCAGCAATTGCAGCTGCATCTTGGTTGTCTAGGAATGGAATGTCGGTGCGTTCTGGGTGGTGCAATTGATGTGGATGCAGCACCATGTTGCTTCCTATGCACACCAGGGCATATGTGCGTATTTTCTGGTCGTGTATGAGGCGGTTTAAGTCATGAAACGTTTGTTGTGATGGATGATCGTGGGATGTGTTGCGCATGGTTGGAGTACTGATGTGTGTGCGTTATGTGTGGGATACTGTGAATATGTAAGTGGGTGTTTGAGCAACAACTGCATGTATATATACAACTTTTTTGGTCTAATAAAATGTACTGTAAGCATATAAGGCTTACTTTGCGCACCTCACCATACCTACATAACAACGCCATGTATTGCACGCGCCCCCCAGCAGTGCGTGGTGAAAACAAGTTTGCATGCCAACATGCATGCAAATCTGTTGTTCGTGCAGCTTTGCCTCGCTCGCGGCAACGAGCACGCCTGCTCGTACAAGCACGCGTTTCAATTGCAGCCCCTCCCAAGGTATCAACAGCACCCACAACATGCACCACAACACAACACCCAACACACGCAACATCCCTCCTCACCACAACCCAGTTGCGCAACGCAGAGCAGGCCATCCTGGACGCTGCTGCTGCTGTCAAGGGGCGTGGCAGCAATGGCATCACCCCTCAGCTTGCAGCCACCATGGATGACGCCATTGCCGTGCTTGAGGCTGACCGGGGTGTGCGTGCACCAACCGCATCTGGCCCCTTGCTTGATGGGCGCTGGCGTCTGATATTTACAAAGCCAGGTGTGTTGACTCTACAAATCTACACTCAAAAACCTCAATGCACATGCTGTCCCCCCTTCAATGCACTCATAACCCCCTCATCTCCATCTCATCATAGGCACCCCATCCCCCATTCAGCGCGGCTTTACATCGGTCGACGCATTCAACATCTACCAGGAAATCCAACTCGATGACGCCACACAACCTGCACGGGTCAACAATATTGTGGATTTCGGGCGATGGGGGGTGCTCAAGGTGATGGCGGAGGCAAACACAGACACGCGTCCCATCCCGGGATTTGTGCCTCGACGTGGTGCTGGGTTCAAGTTCCTGGGTACAAGTGTCAACTACCCACCTGCTGCCAAGGTGCTTGCTGATGTGGGTGGGTATGGGGTTGTGAAGAGGGGGAGGGTCTGAAGGGGGGGCGTGTGAAGAGGGTGTGTGTGGAGAGGGGGTGTATGAAGAGGGCGGGGGCGAAGAGGTGGGGTGTAGTTGGATATGGCTTTTTGTTCATGTACAAGACACACATATATGTCTCATACACATACAGCACACACAAGTATACCTCAACACATATACAACGCACACATATACCCCTCAATACACACACAACACACACATAACACACTCACACACAACACACAGGATATTCGTATTGACTTTGCATTTGACAATGCATACTTTGACTTGGCAGTGGTGCCCTTTCGCATTCCCTACCCTGTACCATTCAAACTGTTGGGTGATGAAACAAAGGTGGGTGTGTGGGTGGGTGAATGGATGGATGTGTAGGTGAATGGATGGATGGATGTGTGAGTGTGTGAATGGACGGATGTGGATGGTGTGTGGATGGATGTGGATGGGTGTGAACAGCATTATATACACAATGTACACACATACATGCATTATATACACTTACACCCTGCATATACATGCATTATACACACACACACACACACACACCATGTATACACCATTCTTAGGGTTGGATTGATGTGACGTACCTCTCCCCTGATGGAGCATTCCGCATCAGCCGTGGAAACAAGGTGTGGTCATGATGGTTGCAGTGGTAGTAATGATGGTTGTTGGGATAATAATGATGGTTGCAATGATAGTGGTGATGATGCAAAGTGTAAACATAGCAAGAAGCAATGCACAACAACGTCCTGGGTGACACTCAAATACCAAACACCATACACAAACAGAACAGAAACATTCACCATACTCACCAAAAGCACACCAAATCAATACATACCACACACCCACCATACAGGGAACCATTTTTGTGCTCATCAAAGACCAACCACCACGTGACCGATTGGTAGACGCCCTTGATCGGGGTGCTGATGACACCACCATCATGAGCATCATTGACACATTACAAGCCACACCAGGAGCCAGTGGTATTGCGTCACCAGCAGGGGCACCTGAGGCACAGGGAACATGGCGGTTGAGGTGGTCACAACAGGTGTGTCGAACATAATTGAGGTTGGGGGTGGGGAGCGGGTTGGGTGTGTATGGGTGTGGGTGGGTGCATGTGCGTGGGTGGGTGTATGGATGATTGTTGGTGTTCACAGACAAGTGCACACACTGGTACACCGAATAAACAGCATGAAACACCGAAAAACACCTTGAAAACCATACACAAACATAAAGAAACCCCCCCAAAACCCACAAAACCACAAAAAACACACAAAAACACACCCCATAAGAACACCATAAACACCACAAAAACACCTCAATACACACACTCTCAGGCAGAGGATGCCAACCCCCTGCAAAAAGCATTGGCGGGCAATGTGAAGAATTACCAAGTAGTTTATGACAATGGTCGTCTCGACAACCTGGTGGAGTTTGCCCCCTTTCTCAAGCTGAGGGCAAGTGCTGCATGTGCACCCATATCACCCACACGCACATCAGTCAACATTGATGGTGTACAGGTGGAGCTGGGTGGGATCAAGTACGTGGGGGGGAGGGAGATGTGGAAGGGTGTGTGTTGATGAGGAGTGTGTGTTATGCATGGTGGGTATGGTACAAGAGGAGGAGTGTGCTGTTGTTCAGTGTTTTGCCTGTTCCTGTGTGCATGCAAGCAGGACCATGTTTGCACATGTCATTGTCCATCACCACCCACAGAATCCCCTTGCAAGGGGTGCAGCGACAACAGACGGACGGTGGTGGCTACATTGACTGGCTCTACCTGGATGAGGGACTGCGAGTGACGCAAGGGAACAAGGGGAGTCTGTTTGTGCATACCCGTGAGGAAGGGGTGTGAGGGGGGAGGGGTGTCTTTGACCATGGTCAAACAACATGTTTAATGTTTTGTGATGATCTTAATTCTTGATAGTATTGTACGAGTGAGTGCGAGTAAATTTCATCACGACCAGCACACACTATGGTGGTGGTGGGTGTGGGTGCTACACAACAACAGCAACGCACAGCATCGTCCATTCCAATGTACCGTCAATTGTTGCCCGCAACAGGCAGGAGACTAGCATCACTGTATCGTTGTAATAGATACACGCATTATGCACACGCTCATGGAGCACCACGCCCAACTCCGCTGCCACCGTGTGGGGTGCATGCCAATCGAACAAGTTTTGCAGGCTGGAGCGCCCAACACTCGACCAGGCGCATACTAAACATACCCAATGCCATTGCAGAGCCTACGGTGACATCAGATGCGGTACACAGCGCTTCTGTTGCAGCGAATAACACAGACCCTGCCGACCCAGTCAAGCACACCCCTGTGCTGACCTTCCAAGATGCAATAGCCAAGCTGCAGGACTACTGGGCGTCTGTAGGATGTGCCGTATGGCTGCCACACAACACAGAGGTGTGTGTTTTTGAGGGTGGGAGGTTGTGGTGGGTGCTGGTGAGGTGGGTGTACGTGACGTGTGTGTGTACATATATTGTATCCTGTCGTGCACACATACATGCATGCATACACATACAAACAATAACAAACACACAGGTGGGTGCTGGTACAATGAATCCAGCAACATTTCTACGTGTATTGGGTCCAGAGCCCTGGAATGTGTGCTATGCTGAACCTTCCATTCGTCCTGATGACAGTCGCTATGGTGACAACCCCAATCGTGTGCAGCGGCATACACAGTTTCAGGTGAGGGTGTGAGGGGGAGAGAGAGCGTGGCATGGTGGTGGTGGGGTGGGTGAGTTTGTGCGCGTTTGTGTTGTTTGTACACACATGTGTCTTGAGTGTGTCTTGTGTTGTACACACTTGCACTGTCACATACACATAATCACATATACACACATACTCACATGCACATGACCACCCCTCCAAATACACCATCACCTCCCAACAACCCCACACCCCCCACCAACACCGCCACCCCACCACACAAACACAGGTCATTCTCAAACCTGACCCAGGCAACCCACAGGAGCTCTACCTGGGGAGTCTTGAGGCACTGGGTATTGACACCAGGGCACATGATGTTCGCTTTGTGGAGGATAATTGGGAGTCCCCTGTGCTGGGGGCCTGGGGGTTGGGGTGGGAGGTATGTGTGTGGGGGGGTGCGCGTGTGTGTGTGGATGGATGGATGTGTGTGTGCATGAAGATGGAGAGGAGGGTGTACCATGCAGACACACACACCATCAAATACATCAACACCATGTACACACACCCCACATGGCACATACGCACACACACAACACCTCTACACCTCCCACACACACCCCTCCATACCTCCCCTCCCACCTCCACACACACCCCTCCATACCTCCCCTCCCACCCCCCAGGTGTGGCTTGATGGTATGGAGGTGACCCAGTTCACCTACTTCCAACAAGCAGGAGGAAAACCCCTGTCCGCACCTGCCGTGGAAATTACCTATGGTCTTGAGCGCATTCTCATGAACCTGCAAGGCGTACATCACTTCAAGGACATTGTGTATGCGCCTGGTATAACGTATGGTGAGTTGTTCATGCAAAACGAGTATGAGATGAGTGTGTATAATTTGGATGAGGCTGACGTGGAGGACCAACGGGCACGTTTTGTATTGTTTGAAAAGGTAAGAAGAGGGGGGGTGTTTGAAAAGAAACACTTACCTTACCACACTCATCTTAAACCACAACCCTCCTCCCCCCCACACACAAAGGAAGCCAAGCGTCTATTGGAACGTCGCCTCCCCATCCCCGCCTTTGACCATTTACTCAAACTCTCCCATACCTTCAACATACTGGACGCACGTGGTGCAGTGGGCGTCACAGAGCGTGCCAACAGCTTTGCAGCATTGAGAGCACTCGCTCGTCAGGTCACTGCACTGTGGTTGGAACGAAGAGAGGAGCTGGAGCACCCCCTGGGGGTGATACCACCCCTGGCAGGGCCCCCAGAGGGGGCCCTGCCTGAGGGGGTGGTGGAGGGCCCCACATCCCCCTTTGTGTTGGAGGTTGGTTCAGAGGAGCTGCCCCCAGAGGATGTTGAGAGCGTGATGGTGCAGCTACGGTGCGTGTGTTTTCTGGGTGGGGTGGGGTGGGTGGGGATTGTGGTCTGTACATTGACGTGCACACAAGAGCACAGTCATGCATGTCTAGGAAAGGTGTCTACATATGCGTGGACATTGTACCCTACACACCATTCCCTACACACCATTCCCTACACCACATTCCCTACACACCATTCCCTCATGTGTATTGGCTCATAAATCATGCCCCTCTACCTACACCACCCACAACACACACACACCACCCCCATACACAGGGATGCACTCCCCGGCCTCCTCACTCGTCTTCGTCTGCAGCATGGTGATATCCAGGTAGTGGCAACCCCCCGACGTGTGGCTGTGGTGGTTGATGCACTGGCAGCGAAGCAGCCTGATGTGGAGGAGCGAATAAGAGGGCCCCCTGTCAAGGTGTGGAGGGGCCTGTTGTTGTCGTGGGAAAGGGGCCCTTTTCTTTGTTGTGGGCGAGGGCCCTTTTGTTGTTGTTGTGAGGGAGGGGCCCTTTTGTTGTTGTCATGGGCAGGTGGCGGTGTGCGAAAAGTCTGTACCCCCCCCCTCACACACATCCACTCAAAAATACACCCACACCCACACACTCCTCCCCCACCCCACATCCATACAAAAACACCCACACCCACACAAAAATACACACCCAACAAAACACACAGGCAGCATATGATGCCCAGGGCGCCCCCACAAAAGCCCTGGAGGGTTTCTGTCGCAAAAACAACATCGACCCGGCCACATGCACCAGTGAACCCGACACCAAGGGTGTAGAGTATATATGGGCGACAGTGGCAATCACAGGCCAGCCCGCAGCCGTGGCCCTGACACCAGAGCTCTCCAAAGTGCTTGCATCTCTTTCATTTACTCGTAGCATGCGTTGGAATGGGGAGGCGGTGTACAGCCGGCCTGTGCGGTGGTTGGTGGCGATGCATGGGGATGTGGTGTTGCCGGTGACGTTTGCAGGGTTGGTGGCAAGTGGGAAAACACGGGTGCTGCGCACAGCGGAGGTGCCAGAGATTGAGGTGCGGGAAGTGGTGTGTGTTGGAAGGGGTTTGTTGTTGTAGTGTATGTGGATGCGTGTGGGGGTTTGTGCACGACATTCTTTACTACCAATGTACATGGTGCAGTAGAATGTCAGCATATAAAACCAACACACTGAACAAGAAACACACACACACACAATGTGTACAACACCACCCACGCACAAAAACACCCACCCATCCCCACCCACGCACACGCACCCACAACCGCCACCTGCCACCCCCCCCCCAGGTCCCCCACGCCGGCGCCTACACCACAACACTCACCAACGCCTCCATCATACTCGACCCCCGCCAGCGTCGACAACACATATGGGACGGTGTACAATCCCTCGTGGCACAAGTAGGGGGACATTGTCCAGCAGTGGCAAGTGAGGGGTTGTTACAGGAGGTGACAAACCTGGTGGAGGCGCCTACGGTGTTGTTGGGGAGTTTTGAGGAAAGGTTTTTGGCATTGCCACGGTACGTAGTGTGTGTGGGGGTGGTATACATGGTATATAATTACAATATGTGTGTAATGTTTGTAATGTATACATATAGTAGAATATGTTTATAGAGTATACGTATTCGAGTTCATAGTGTAGTGTGTGTGTGTGCAGAGTAGAGTGGTGTGTATGTAGTGGTTTGTATAGAGTGGTGTGCACAGAGTAGCACATATCCATAATATATGATTACCACCCCCACTCAACACACACACTCTCCCCCCCCCCACACAATCAGGGAGCTTCTCGTCATGGTCATGCGCAAGCACCAACGCTACTTCCCAATCTACGCCTCCGACGCCCCCGACGCCCCCCTCCTCCCCTACTTTATCACCGTCGCCAATGGTCCCGTGAACGAAGAAGCAGTAGTACAAGGCAACCAAGCTGTTTTACGAGCACGCTTTGAAGACGCCACCTTTTTCTACACAGAAGACCTGAAAACCACCCTGGAGCAGCTGGTGCCCCGGCTCCAGGGTACCATGTTTCAGCAGCAATTGGGTACTCTATTGGACAAAACAAACCGTGTGCATGCCCTCATCACCCCCCTCGCGCCTGCGCTGGGCTTGGGGGACGCACAGGACACCGCTGCGACGGTGGCACGGCTCGCTCGCGCGGATCTGGCGAGCAGCACGGTGATGGAGATGACGGCGCTCGCAGGGGTGATGGGTCGTCATTATGCATTGAAACAGGGGTTGGGGGAGGAGATTGCACAGGGGGTGTTTGAGTCGGTGTTGCCTCGTCAGGCAGGGGATGTGCTGCCGAGTAGCCCAGCGGGCATATTGGGGGCGATTGCGGACCGTGTGGATAGTCTGGTGGGGTTGTTTGCAGCTGGGTGTGCGCCCACAGCGTCTGCTGATCCCTATGGGTTGCGGCGTATTGCGTATGGCATGTTGCAGGTGTGGTTGTGGGTGGGTGGGTGGGTGGGTGGGTGGGTGGGGTTTATGGGTGTGTTGGGTGTGTGTGTTACGGGTGTGTATTGTGTGTGTAATGTGGTGGATTGTCAAGGGGAAGAGGGTGTCATGTATACACAAGATGATGAGTCAGAAGACACACTTATGATTATCACACACACTCAATTGACCCCAACCACCCAAGCACAATCACCATCATACCCACACAATATGCACACAACACAAATACACACACAAGTTACCCCCCATCCACGCACAATACACCCCCCCACACACAATATACACACACAATACAAGCACACACACAACACACACACACACACACAGACTGCAGTGGCAAACAACGTTACTATGGACCTCAAGGAGGTGTTGTCACTGGCAGCAGCACAACAACCCATACAAGTGACAGAGGTGTGTGTGTGAGTTTGCATGTGTGTGTCAATGTGTTTGCATGTGTGTGTGAATGTGTTTGCATGTGTGTGTGAATGTGTTTGCATGTGTATGTGTGTGTGTGTATGTGCGTGTGTGTGTATGTTTGCATGTACACACCAGGTTGAGTAAATGCATGCATGTGTGCACCCATCATCCCCTCTGTGTGAAATTAACCCCCCCCCTTATCAACACCCCCCCCCCCCCATCACCAGGATGTACAACAAGCAGCATGGGATTTTGTGGTCCGTCGACTCGAGCAGTTGCTTGTAGATGAGGGGCTGCGAGTGGAGGCAGTGCGTGCTGTGCTGAGTCAGCGTGGCAACAACCCAGCACTTGCGGCCGTGTCGGCACGAAACGCACATGTCCAGCTGCAGCAGGGGGAGGGGGCGTTGCTGCAGCGGGTGCTGGCGGCAATGGCGCGGCCGGTGAGGATCATGCGGGGGAAGGATGTGGACCAACATGCCAAGGTGTGTGGTGGTGGTGGTGAGACGAATATGGGTTATGGGAGGGGAACATGGGTGAGGAGTGGACGGGAGAGAATGGTGTTGGTGTAGGTACCCATGAACATAGTTTGGTGTGGTATCTCGTCACTTTCCCCTGTCATGTTGTGTTGCATGCCCCGGAACACTCCATCCCCACCCCCATCCCCAGGTGGACCCGGCGTTGTTTGAGCTGCCAGAAGAGCAGGCCCTGTATGATGCGCTCGTGACAGCACAGGCAGTGATCAATCCCACCATGCCACTGGGAGAGTTTTTGGAGGCCGCTGAGGGGCTTGTGGCGCCCACAGATGCATTTTTTGACAAGGTGTTTGTGATGTGCGAGGATGCTGCAGTGCGCAGCAACCGTCTGGCGTTGTTGCGGGATGTTGCTGCGTTGCCTGTGGGGATTATTGATTTTGCAGAACTGCCTGGGTTTTGATAACTGGTATCAACTACCTCAAATGTATGTCCCAAGACAAAACCAGAAGCATTCACACAATGGTCACACATAGCAAAACGCCTTTTGTTTTCCTTTGTTTCCCTTGTCGTATCCGGTTCATCTAAACACGCGATACCTAAACACGCGAGCACGGTGCATGCAGGCGTCGACACGTCTTGCTGCGTCACCATGATTGCACATCCAGAGCGTTCATCATTCGGTCTAGTCTTCGTCCATCAATGCAGGTAGCGCCAATGCCGTGCATCCGCGCATACTAGGTAGCTCTCGCAGTTTTTACACGCGCTTTCACCCACAACAGATCCCAAGCATGTGCACTTGATGATTGTTGCCTATGCCAACACAACCCCAACCGTAGGTGCACCTCCAACTTTGCTGGTACGCAGTCATGATGCATTGCTAGCCAGCACTGCATACGCACATACATACATCACTATACCCATACCCACCACATTTCCCTCACAATCATCTCCCAGGCAAGTATCTCGTGGATGACACCTTACAGCCCAAGTGCGAGGCCCCGATCCAGGTGCTGCTCATCAACACCACCACCGGCCACCCCGTCCCCCCCCACCACGCCCCCCCCCACCTGACCTGCCGCGCCACCCTGCTTGATGGGGTGGCCTACCGGGCCCAGCAGGGCCCCGTTGCCAATCCGGAGCCCTTTAGCATTACGCTGAACAAGCAGGGCCAACCATTGCTCATCACCCGGAGTGCTAGTAGAAAAGATGTCGTCGTGGCTGCAGAGTATGTGGAATTCCAGTTGAACCATGGTCGGGGGGACCTCCCATTGCTGACCACCTCGGCGAGCTCCGAAGCCATGCTGCATGGACGCAAACCCCCATTTTGCCTGTGGGTGCGTGTTGTTGATGAAGCATCTGAAACAGCGCCTACAAAGGACACCCGTACAGCAGGCCATCATGATGTGGTATTGCGGGGCCATGTGGGGGGGGGCTCCCATAGGGGGGCCCTCTCAGCAGCCAGCATTACTGTAGCAGTCTCAGAACCCTTTGTGGTAGCCACCCGCCGTGTCAAGTCTGCCACCAAGCTCGACATACCATGCACCACCGACCCAGTGGGCAAGCTGCATCATGTGGGAAGGGAATCTGTGCGACGGCTGGCCGACCTCCACACTGCGGCATTGCAGCATGGGGTGCCCCTGCCCCCTGGGGTTGTCAAATCGGTCCACACAGTGGGTGACTTTCAACTGCTGTGTGCCCAGGTAGAGGGAAACGAGGCACTGCTGCAGGGGCTGCTGTCAGTGGTTAAACTCTGCCGACCCAAGTGGCTGGAGTTGTGTGCGCATGCCTCTATGGCAGTGCTGCCGGACAACCGGCATCGAGTGTGGGAGGGGAAGGATGGTGTGGCGCTCCTGTATGCGTGTCGCAGGGGGTACATTGCGATGGAGTGTCCAGCTGCATTGTTTGAGCGTGTGGGGGATGTGCTTGGGGGGAAGGATGTGCTTGGGGATGAGATAGAAGCACAACACACAGCACAACACAGTATGCAGCACAGCACGCAGCGGTACAAGGCACGTTCCCCCAATGCGTGGGGGGTTGCAGAGCGGATGTGTGTAGAAGCAGCACACCAGCAGGCATGTCAGCGGTGGAAGCAGGCGGGGCACCCAGGGTGGAAGGTGCTGGAAGATGCATCCGTGGTGGTGTGGGAAGATGGGGGGTGGCAGGGGGAGGTGGAAAGGGGGGCAGCATGTGCTGCAGGTATGCAAGTGCTATTGTGTGTGCTGTAGTGTGCACACATGTCAACATGGAAACACATACATCCCCACCACACACACATGTGTATTCACCCCCACCACGCACACATGTGTATTCACTCCTACCATACACAGCAGAATCACCATGTACCGGGAAAACCACCAAGACAACCACCAAGCCTACGACCCACACATCACCACGAGACGACCACCACACCACACCACACACAAGTCCATTTACATCCGCCACACCCCCACCTATGCCCTGGCTCATGCCTCCCCCCCCCACCATCCCCATCCCCCCCCCCCTCACCGACCAATTCATGGACACCTCCCCTTGTTTTTCCCCTGCGGCAAAACGAAGCAGGACCCCTCCCCCCGACCCACGAGGGGCCCCCTACAAACGGCGCTCCATGCGTCTTGATGGGGAAGATGGTGTGCTGCAAGAGCGGGTGCCCCTGTACAAGGCAAGTCCCAAGTACCAGGCAAGTCCCACATACAAGGCAAGCCCCGGGCAAGAGGTGTTGCTACCCCCAACCCATCACTCATCACATGCGCATAATGATGATGTGTATGGCGATGGTGCATATGGTGGGGAATGTGATGTGATGGGTGAGGTGTCTTTGTGGCTCCAGGGTAGGTCTGTGTTGGATGGCTGTGAGCAAGATCACATGGTATGTGGGTACGAATGCAGACCTGTATTGTATTGTTGTTGTGCACACACACACACACTCACACCACACACGCACACACATCCCAGGCCACCACCACCCCCCATCCCACCACCACCCTCCGTGTACTACACACCCGTGATGACGCTGCCACCCTTGCCTCCCACCAACAACCCATGCTGCACACCACCAGTGGCCACGCACCAGGCAATGCAGGAGCAGAGCCCACACAGCCCTTGTCGTCCCTGCATAGTAGTGCTGTGTTGCCATCCCTGTCACTGGAGGATATGCTGCGTATGGACGACCTAGGAGAACCATCATTCACACACCAGTACGTGCAACACCCATTATCAGAACATCAACAGCAACCACCACCATCACCACAAGAACAACGACAAGAGAGGGATGCTCACAAAAGTGTACCCACACACAACCCAACACCCCTGACGTTTCCTGCCTGTACTACCACCACCAGCCAAAGCCCCTTTGCTGCAACAGCAGCATGCTCGGACGACACCTGGCAGTGGCTCAAGCAACAGGGGCCCGGCACAGGGCCCCACATGTCCCCATTGCCCTGTACACCAAGTCGAAACCCACATGCCGGTGGAGACGCAACACCGGCGTCCAGCACAACATGTCTCACACCAACACACAGTGGGTTTTTGGGGCATGTGCTGCATAGTCCGTCGAAGTCGGTGGGGCGCACAGGGGCACTTGCTATGTGGGGGTCCCCCTCGTTGGGGCAGCATGTGGCACGGTTGCACCTGGGGAGCGAGGATTGAGCGTTTTATGATGGGCTGTGTTGCACATGTTGTTGTACCGCACCCTTGCACGCATGTTGTTTCGGTAAGCACAGCACCACACCAGGCCCACAAAAGAGCCTCAAACCCACCTAGAGTAACATTATTGGCACTAATCAAGGTGTTTCAGGGCACAAGTGGAAACGCCAAATTCACAACGACGACGCCACACATCGGTGCCCACAAGGCAGAAGCTGCCATGGTCAATTCCCACCGTTCTCTCAACTCACCGTTCGCCAACTTCACATTGCAAACAGTCTGTTTGCCATAAAGTTGGCAGATGGCATCAAAGGAGATTGATCAGATCCTAGTACCGTTTAGACTGCGAACCCACGCGCAAATTCTCGAGGTTTGTGCCTAATGCTCCACTAGGTGGGACATAGTCATGCGCCCTCACAACTGCGCCCTCACAAAACAACAACAGGAGTATGTGCAGGCACGTATCTTGCAATTTGCTCGGGTATATGCCCGGCACTTGCCTATTCCAGCATCGATGGGCTCGGACGAGATTGACGAGGCTGCCAGTCTGGTCTATCAAGCGCTCCCACCTCCCTTGTTAAACCCACCGACCCCACCAAGTGCGGAGAATGTGCGGCAGCTGCATTTGGTACTCAGACACGCATGCAGGTGGGGATGTCTAGTTGATCAGATTGGTCAACCCTTTGTTTTCGTGCTTGCAATGGGGTTGATGGGGCATAGTTTTGCTGTTAAGGATACAAGAATGCATATTGATACAGTTTGAGATGGTTTGGGGAGGGTGTAGGTGCGCGGCACTCGCATCACCATCCGTGGCATCATCATGCCCAGGTGTTTGGGATGCGACGACCAATCGTGCGAGCTGTGCATGCACAACCCCAACCGCAAATGTGTCGGCAACCTCGGCAACAAATACCTCATCGAGGACCCTCTGCGTCCCCGATGCAACGCCCCCATTTTTGTGCACCTCGTAGACACCGACACAGGCCAAGATGTATACGATATTGAAGAATTACAGGTAGAAGCATCCATAATAAATGGTGTGACATATGACGAGCTTCAGGCGCAACAGAGAGACGCAGCAGAGGGGCCGCCACGGCCACCACCTACCAATGACGTGTATGAAGCCATGATCGTGGCCCACAACAAAGACGGTGCACCGTTGCTTGTGCTACGTGGTGGTAGTGTAGATGCAGAGAAACCTGGTCCCATTGTGTTTGACCTCAAGGTGTGTTGGAGTGGTGGTGTGTTGGGATGGTGGTGCGTTGAAATGGTAGTGTGTTGGAATGGTGGTGAGGGAGGGGTATTTTGATGGGGGTTGTACCCCTCCACATACACACCCGCCAAAACCCTCAATCAAAACCCCCAACAAGCACACATATGCAACCATGTGTTGACTTGACCACCCACACACAGGATGGCATGGTGGAGCTGCCCGACATGTATGCAACAGCATCAAGTGAGGCATTGCTCTCGGGGCGTAAACCACCATACCGATTGTTTGTGCGACCCTCACGTGGTGCCGTGCCTGATGATGTGTGTGTCTTGGGTGCGGTGTCGGAACCATTTGTGGTGGCTACCAAGCGTGTGCGCACTGCTGGTATGTATTGGTTGAGGGAAAATGGGGGTGTTTTGGCAAAAGGGGGGTGTTCTGGTAGAAGGGGGTGGTTTGGCGTATGTATCGTTACAATTGGCATATACAACCATATGTACACTGATGTGTCGATCACCCATATGAACATTGATGTGCACCTCCTATCGATACCCATTCCCCATCAATACCCCTCTGCTTTATCCCCCTCTCAACCCCTCTCAACCCCTTTAACCCCTCCCTGTATACACACACCATTATCCCTCCCTTGTATACACACACCATTATCCCTACCTTTAATGCCCACCCAGGCAAGGTGGAACTCCCATGTGTGAATGATGATGTCAGCAAACTCAAACACATGGGTAAGGAAACTGTCAAGAAGCTGCGTAATTTGTCAGACAGTGCACAGCAGGCTGGGGTAGTACTCCCTGCTGATCTACCTGTGCAACGTGTGACCAAAGGTAATGTACTCAGTACTGATGTGTTTGAGTGTGCTGTGTTGGTGTATTTAGGTGTGTTGTCTTGGTGCATTTGGGTGTGCTGTATTTGGGTGTTTATGTTGTGATTCAGTGTGGGCACTCCACACACACACACACATACACACTCACTCACTCACTCCCACTCCCACTCCCACTCCCAGTCCCACTCACACCCCCACCCCCACCCACCCACCCCCACACACAGTGCGTCATTTCCAGCAGTTGGCACGTTTTGTTGAGCCAGACCCCCAGCTTGTGATGAAGCTACAGTCATTACTGAAACTCAACAAGGGCAGGTGGAAGGAGGCGTGTGAGCATGCTGAGAGCGCTGTGCTTCCAGACAGTCGCATGCGTGTGTGGTAGGTGTTCCGTGTGGGGGGGATATGAGGGTGTGGAAGAGTGTTTGTGTGTGGATTGAAGAGTGTTTGTGTGTGGATGGAAGAGTTTATATTGGGCTTGGTGGTTGTGCATGTTTTTCATGTTGCACATCTACACACATGCACACACATCGCTACACTCACATGCATCATCTCACCCAACCGCCCAAACTCACCTCCCCACCCCTCCACCCCCCACCCCACACAACACCCATCACCACCACCAACAACAACACAGGTATGCAGATAAGAATGCAATGGACGCAGGCCTTCTCTTTGAGTGTCGCTTGGGCAACATGGACCTAGAAAGACCCCTTGGACTCCTACAGCAGTCTGTACAAGCAGATGGGGAGGTGCTTGTGAGGGCAACACGTACAGCAGAACACACACCAGCACAACGTGAACTGGTATGGTGGAGTGGTGGTGTAGTATGGAATGGTGGTGTAGTATGTTTGCATGGTGTGTGTGTATGTGTGTGGTGTACATGTGTATGATGTGTGTGTGTGGTGTATATGTGTATGTGTTGTGTACATAGAGATGATGTTTGTGTACACGGAGATGTTTGTGTACATGGAAAGATGATGTTTGCGTACACAGATTTGCACATACAACCCCCACTCACCCACCTCCATCCACCCCCACCCACCCACCCACCCACACAAAGGCCCTGCAGCTCAAGCCACAAGCAGTGGAGAACTGGTGGCACCCTGGGCACCCTGGGTGGGCCATTTACCCAGCAGACAGTGAACACTTTGCCAACACAGGGGAACTGTATGAAGCGCAACCAGACCTGGCCCTCGACACAGACCAACCCCACCACAAAACACGTGCAAAGACAGCAGCGAGGGCATCGGCAAGTGTACGAGCAGGGAGTGGCGCAACCACCACTGCCACAGGGGCGGTGAGTCATACAACCAACACAGCAGGGTCCCCTGGGGGGGTCAGCATGGTGCAGGATTCCCAGGGGGGGCCCGCAGGGCCTCCCACCGGGGGCCCTGCGAGTGGCCGCACTGGTGGAACCCCCCAATCGACGCCAGCCATGCCAATCCTCCCCCCTGCTGTCACTGCAAACCTGCAGCATGCTGTGCAGACGGTGTTTGGGCGTGATTTACTTGCGCGTGTGGGATCGACAGGTGGGTTTCCCACCTTGATTCATGCATCTAGTGTTGCTGGTGTTGCTGGACAATCTGGTATGTGTATGGTGTGTCATTATGTGTGTGTACTTGTATTTGTGTGGTGTACTTGTACGTATGGGGAATGGAGTGTGCCTCGTTCGTCCTGTGTGTAGATGTACTTTACATACACGACCGACACTCCCCTCCCCCTCCCCTATCACAGCCCCTACACACACCAGTGGACCACCAGCACCACAATTCATACCCCTGGGCACTATGCTGCAGCATGATGGTCAACTGTTGACCACACCGCCAGCCCAACCACAAGAACAACCACAACCACCACAACGCATGCATAGTGTTGGTGGTGGTGCAGATACCCACACCTCACCCCTGCCTGCGTGGATGCAGGCCCCCCACCAACCCCAACCACACCACCAGCAGCAACAGCAGGTGACGCTCTCCACACCCACAAGTACCACTCCAGGGGGTCCCTCCTCAGGGCCCCTCCTATGGCAAACACAGCCATTGTCCACCATACAGCCCCCCACCCCTGGAAGTGCCACTGCCACAGCCACACCACTCCTGCAGCACCACCACAGCATGCTTGCTGGACAGCTTGTCCCACCCCCACCTGCACTACATGGTCCTGTATCGGGAATTGCACCATCACAAGGGGTTGCATCATCCTCTCAAGGGATTGCACTATCCTCACAAGAAGGTGGGGGAGGGATGCATGGGGTGAGTGTCCTTCTTCCTGGTGGACTCACACCCCAGCCACTCCACCAGCAGCAGCAACAACATGTGCATGGTGACCATGGCGATGATGATGATGATGATAACATGCCACAACTTCCCTCCTTTAATGGTTCGGACTCTTTGTTTGGGGTTTCCCACTTTCGCATGGGTGGTGGTGGTGTGCTTGGTTTGGGTGGTGCTGGTGGTGTGTCTGGTGGTGCTGGGTCGTTTACCATGCAGGGGGTCTCCCATGGAGGTGGGGATGGAGTTGGTGGGGGCCTGTTTCGGCATACCAGCGCAAACACAGACATGTTGCTGCAGGCACTTGACGAACCAGAAGAGGTGTGTACATCCAAGGAGCAGCAGCAGCCCCAGCACCAACAGCAGCAGCATGATGTGTTTGCTGTGGGTGGGGCGCCTGCTGCAGGGAGTGTGGGGGTGCATGTACCGCAGCAGCAGTTTTTTGGTGGGGGAGAGGGGGGGGGGGAGGAGGGGGGCCAAGGGGGGCCTGACAGCAAGAGGGCCCGCCGCATGTGACCACTATGTGTGTGACTGTGACCTGGTGTGTGATCAGCACATGTCGCATGTATAGCACAGTGTATAGCACATTCAAAACATGAATTCAATAAAACAGCATTGTACATGAAATGCATCTGTGTGTTTTCATGTTGTACAAGGACGCACAGTGTTGTATGAAGAGGTGTATTGTTGAATCTACAGGTGTATAGAGAACCAAGTACAAAGAGAGAGAACAGCAACCTTGCACAATGTATGTATGTGTCCCCGCTTGGTGTGTGTGACACCAGAGTATGAACGAATCCCGTTTTTTATTTCATGTATTCTTCATGTGCATGTGTATGGTGGCCTTGACAATACTTGAACCAATGTGTATTTGTGTCTGACCTTGCTTTGATGTATGTACCATGCATGCATGCACAGGTTCTGTGTTGCTCCCATTGTGTGTGTTTTTTATTGTCTGTTTCTCTACATGCGTATATCTACAGCAAGTACATCAGCAACGTGTGTGACACGTAGCTGTATGTATGTCATGTCATGCACGTTGTTGATGAGGACCAAGCATAGACATTACCTCGTACATTTCAACATACCAACCACACACCTCCTTGCTGCTTTGCGGGTGGCGCATTTTTTGACAGGGCACCTGTACATACCATGGTGCCCGCTTGTTATGGACACTGTGGACACTGCGTGTCGTTTGCTGTGTAGGTGAGTTTTCGTGTTGTTTTTGCCAAGCGTCCGAGTGTACAGGATGTGTGTGTTTTTTAGTTTACAGCGACCAGCAATAGAGTCTGCTGCTGTTGCGTGGTGTGGTGTGTTTATACACCTCGGTTTAATGCAACACATGGCTGAAAGTGTGGACATGTTTGTACCAGATGACATTGCGGGGGAGGCAAGGGCGCTTCAGCTGGCAGCAGAACGGCAGCTGGATATTGAAAAACACACAGTACGCGCATGAAAACGCGCAAACACACCAATGGGTGTATTACACCAGCGCATCTTGATGTATAGCACATGCCCCACACTGTAGGTGGACGAAACCCTCAGCTTTTCCGAACGCCTCGACCTGCATTTGCAGCACGGCACCCCTGTTCAGCAATGCTTTGCCTTGGAAACGTGCGTTTTGTTCGGCAAAGACACCTGCCAACCTCCCATCCACCATTCCTCCCCAACCCCCCCAGGCTTCCACTGCTGGCACAGGAGTGTGGCAAGCTTGCACCTCTACTCAAGCTCGTACACGTCGACACGCTTCCTGATGAGCACTACGAGGTCTTGGCTTCATCACTCACCCAGGTTTGTTGTTGTTGTTGTTGGGCGCCACCCACTCATCACCACCACCCACACAGTCTATCCACACCACAACCCCAGATTGCTGCTGTCCTTGCACAACATCAGCCCACACGTGAAGACCCCAACGTGCTGGTGCCCGTCACACTTGCTGGCATGCGTCGACTGCTGCAGCGACACCCTCTCTGTGCGTATGGTTGGACTGCTGCAGTGGCAGCAGTAGCGCGTGCTCTTGATGCGTCTCTTGTGTCAACACAGGTGTGTTTGAGAGAGAGTGTGTGTCTGTTTGGAATGTATATAGCATTGCAGCATGTGGTCGTTGTGGTCGTTGTGGTTGTACAGCAACCATACCCACCACACCATACACCACCAACCATACCCACCACCTTGTACCACCCGACCCAGTTGCTCCCTGCAGTACGACCATCATGCACAGCTGCACATGCCCGCACCCGTGCCCATGCAGCCAGCCTGCTTGGTGCCCTCACCCCTGCACTCCCCCCACCCCTTGCATCCACCACCATCCTCCCCCTCGTGTTGCACCTGTGTCAAGATACAGAGGGGTGTGTGAGGCAGGCTGCGTGTGCACAACTCCCCACATTGGGTGCAGTGTTGGGGGGAGGGGATGTGGTGGCACACGTGCTTCCTGTGGTAGTGGAGCTTTTACAGGTGAGGGAGTGTGTAAGGGGACTGGGGTGTATCAACATCAGTTAAGAATACAAAAAGCATGAGGGACTTTCCAACACAAAAAGACAACACATACCCCATCACACACCCTACCCCACACATTCTATCACCCCACACATTCTATCACCCTACACATTCTATCACCCCACACATTCTATCACCCCACACATACCCCACCAGGATGAGGATAGTGCTGTATGCTGTACAGCCCTCACCACCATCCTCGACCTAGTCACACCAAGCCCTCCTGCATCCCCCACATGTCATACACCCCCCAGCCACCCTCCCCACACAACACAATCCCCCCCTCCACCCCTACCACCTCAACTCGTGACGCTCTGCACCACCCCACCTCATGACGCTACCATCACAGCATGCATAGCACAGCATGCAGCACGACTCTACCCTGCTGTGCTCAAGCACCTGACTGAACAACACCCACCAGATGCTGCTCCTACAACAACAACAACCTCAACAACAGCAACAACAACACCCGCACATGTAATCGCAGGGTATATAAAACTGGCACACCCGACACGGTTACCTGATGCAACAATACGAGCAACATGCATAGCAGCGCTCGAGCCCATGTGTGCACAGTTGGTGACATCATGCCAGCAAGCACAAGGTCAACAGCATGGTCAACAGCAGGACCTTGCTGTGCCGCTGCTCTCCATGCTCAAAGGGGGCCATGCAGGGGACCCTGTACACCATGTGCGGGCGTGCTGTGCACAGGTGGTGCCGGCAGTGGTGGCTGCAGTGGGTACAGGGGTGAGTGTGGTGTCAGGGGTAGAGATACTGTGCCGTCTTGTACAGGTATGTGTGTGGGGGGGGGGGGGGGGCGCAGGAATGTGGATTACTCTCTCTCTCTCTCTCTCTCTCTCTCTCTGTGTGTGTGTGTGTGTGTATACCCAGGATACCACACCCAGACCCACATACACACATATACCCAGGATACCACACCCACAGTGCAAGTGGCAGCATGCAAGGCACTGATGGTGATGCTCACAGGCACAACAACCCCACAGCAAGCATCATCACCAGGCACAACCCCACAGCAAGCATCACCAAGTGCACCACGAGAAGCATCCACCAGTACAGACCATCTCCCCCCTTGCCAATTTCCCCAAGTGCCCCAATTTCCCCAAGTTTCCATTGCTGGCAAACTTTTCCCCCTTTTGCAATTTCCCCAAGTTCCCCAAGTTCCCCAAGTTCCTGTTGCTGTATGTGGCACTATAGTGGAGGCGGTACAAGCAGGACATGCCAGGGTGGCACAGGGCACTGGTGGGGGGACATGTAGTAGACAATGGAGAGTACACCTTGCACTTGCACAACTCGCTGCTTGGTGCGTGTGTGGGTTTGTGGGTGTTTGTGTGTTTGTGGGGAGATCATGTTTCCACCTTTTCTTTTTAGTCATTGTACCATTGTCATAGCATGCACAGCACATCATACACTATCATACACACTATCATACACAGTGTATGCAAGGTATTCCCAGGGCAAACCCCAATAGAACACTTGATCCCCAGCACCGTGCAGCAGCTCAAGCAGGGTGTACCGGATGTCAGACAAGCAGCTGCATTGGGTGTGCTGTTGCTGTTGAGGCACAGCCGGTATGATTGACTTGCATGTGCAGGTTGTGTACTGGTGCATGGTTGTATACAGGTGTATGCACATGGTTGTACACATTGCTATACACACACATACAACACACTCATACATACCCCACCCCCACCATCTCCCAGCAAAGCAAATACACGAACAGAGGTGTACAATCAGCTCATCCGTGACCTTGCTCGCAGTCGCTGCTACAAGCACCGCCTCGCGTTTGTGGACGTGTGTAGAGGGACCCCCTTGCTCTTCTCCACATCGTTTATCAAGGCATATTTTTGGTCACCTGTGCTTGCATTGATGCATGACCCCGTATCAAACGTGCGCCTGTATGCGATGCCACTGTTGCCGATGCTCAAGCAGGCATTGCAGCTGCCACAAGATGTGTCGCTGCTGGTATGTGTGGCATTGGCATAGCATGGCTGTGTGCACATCAGTGGCAAGATGTGTACGCAAGCAAGATGTTTGCACAGCACTATGTGCCAATGATATGTGTCAGTACAGTGTTTGTTGCATGACAACCACCCAACAACCACAGGAGCAATTCAACGAGAGCATGGGTGCAGTGATGATGGATGCCGACCCCGACGTCATGGCAGCAGCACATTGCATAGCAGACGAGTGCAAGCGTGCATCCATACGCATGGCAGTGGTTGCTCGTGATACGCAAGCAGCTCTATTTGAGGCAGAGGACCATGCGAGAGAAGCTGCAGAGGTGGGGCTGTTGCCGGTCACAGCCAAGGAGGAGAGCGACACGCATGGTCCTCATCACGCAGTGCCTGCCAAGCCGCGTGGTGGACAGGCTGGACATGTGGATGGCAAGTGCGGCAAGGGAAGCAAGGGGGTGGTGGTGGGGAAGATGCACGGGGCATCAAAGGGAGGTGTGCATACTCGTACTCGATGTGCATAGGGTTGTTTATTAATAAATATTTGCTTGTTTATTGTGATCATTCTGGTTGGTGGTTTATTTTCTAGCATATAGCAAATCGAATTGTGCAACGATGGCGCAGGAGCCTCCAAAGGGATATCCTGGTGCGTTGTGATTGGTTGTGCAAGCACATGTGTGCGTTGTTGCAGGCCCAACACACGGCTGCATTACACACCCTCATGCACAGTTCCAGGGCAGCCAGCTTATGGAGCTCCTCCTCCCGGTATGCTGTGTGAGATGGTCGTTGGTAGTTGGTCGAAGGTCATTCTTTGTTTCTGATGGAGTTGTCACATACACTCTGATTTACCCACAGGGTATCCACAGCAAGGTTGGACTGAGATTTGTCATTGGTTGGAGTGACGATTACCCAACAACTTCGTCCATCATCGTCATCCACAGGGTATGGCGCCCCACCACCAGGCTACCCAGGCGCCCCACCACCAGGCTACCCAGGAGCACCTCCACCAGGATACCCTGGAGCACCCCCTCCTGGATACCCTGGAGCACCTCCGCCAGGTGTATGCTGTACATACCTGTTGCGCATCTGATGACAGCAATTTGTAGTACACAGCATCCACCCTACAACACAGGGTATCCCGCTGGTGCCCCTCCTCCCTACTATGCTTCACAACCACCTCCTCATGGCCCCAGCACCGTTGTTGTACAAAACAAACCCAGCGGTGGAGAGAGTTGCTTAGCAGCATGGTATGTAGATTTTTTGGTGGGGTTGGGGATTTTGGGGGATCTACCCATTCGCAACAACCCATGTTTACACACAGTTTGGCAGCGTTGTGCTGTTGCCTCTGCATGGACATGGTGTTTTAAGGTGGTGCTGTGTACCGAGAGGTGTGGGAAATAGAAACCCCCCTGGAGAAGTACAAGCAAGGAGGAAGACTATATGCGATACCAACATGTTGAAGAACAACAACAATACATCATGCGTCATCACACTCTGCGTCATCGCACTGCGTTAAATAGTACTTTTGCATGCCCCTGTTTGCTATACATGTAACATCAACCCCATGCTTGGGACGTGTTTTCCATGTTGTTTCTAAAAACACCCCTTGGCATTGATCAATAACCAAAGAACACCATCGTCCTGTGTGGTTCCTCAATTAACATTTCCCTGTGTGGAAAGCGCTCCTGTCAACACAAGCCCTCCAGCAGATGACAACACTGGATCCAGATTCCAGAAGATGACCACACGGGATCCTGACTCCAAAGAATTCCCCTCGTGTGTGGCCGCAATACCCCTCGGACCCCTCCTGCAGTTGTTTGTGTAATCTTTCTTGCATGCCAGGGCCATCCTGCACGCCCCCTTACACTGCACGCCCCTTGCATTCCACGCCCCTTACACTCCAAAGTGCTGTGTATAAATTGGTGCAAACTGATAATCTGCTATGATACGCCGCCCAGCAAACCAGCGGCCATTCAGTGCCTGCTGTGCTGCGGTGGCTGCATGTTGCGAGCCAAATTTGAGGTATACAAAACCCTGTGTGTGTTTGTGTGTGTTTGTGTTTGTGTTTGTGTGTGTGTGTCTATGTGCATGTATGTCTCTCTCTATATATATGACATTGGTACATATATGTGTGTCAGTACACCACATGCCTCCAAGTGCCTTTCACCAGCCACCGCCAGCCCTGTAATACCCCCCCCACACACACACCTTGCTATTTTTATCTACAAACACGTGCAGCACTTGTCCAAATTTGCTACATTCTGACTTGACATCTTCCCCAATGTCCACATCCCAGTTGGGGTCAGTTTCCCTGTGTGTGTGGTATTTAGGGGTGATTGATGTGTGATTGGTGTGCGATTCATGTGTTATTTATGTGTGTGTGTGTGGTATTGATGTGTGATTGACATGTACTTGACATACTGTGCACAGTAATGTACACAGTGTATACCTTACATGATGTACATACACGTTGCATACAACATGATGCATATACAAGAGGATGCACATGGCACAATTGATTGTCACACATGCTCATCAAACCATGCCCACCAGCCTAAATGCCCACCATCATGTTTCACATAGATCCACACAGATCCATATAGATTCACACAGATTCACATAGATTCACATACGCCACCAGCTTCCACAAACAAAAGAATGACATACTCTGCAGGATTAAACATGTTTTTCAGCAGCAAGCAGGGAGTGGGGATGGGTGACGCTGGTCCCAGTACACCCTGTTCAAGTGCCAGTGAAGCATCAGGGGTCCCCGCTTGCATAGAGGGTGCCGCCACCACTGTGTGTGTGTACATGTGTGTGTGTGACTGCATATGGTAGAGTATCTTTATTATTATCTTTATTATTATCTTTTACCACAAAATTGTGAAAACTGTGTGTTGTAGCATTGTGTCATAATGAATGTGTTGCACCGTGGCATGGATGTGTGTGGATTTGTGTGGATGTGTGTGGATGTGTGTAGATGTGTGTGGATGAAATCCTACAACGTTGACAACCATGCGCACATCCTCTAGATACCACAAGATACTGTTTGTATGCGTAAACACATTCTTGCAAACAACTGGGCAGCCCTCCCCCCTGGGAACCAAACCCTGCCCCCTGGGACACAAACCCTCCCCACTGGGAAACAAACCCTCCCCCCTGGGAAACAAACCCTCTCCACTGGGACACCCCCAGTACCCCCACATACCTGGTGCAACTGGTTGAGGTATGTTGATACCCTCAGCACCACGAGCCAGGCGTTCCATCAGAGCGGTGCGCCCAACAGCATTGAGGTGAAACCCAGATGCAGATGCTGTGTGTGTAGGAGGTATGTAGGAATGTACATAGGATGCATGTACATAGGAATGCATACAAGCATGCGCACTATCCCAACCCTGCGTGATAATATACAATCATAATAATACTCATAACACCAATAACATCAATAATCTCACTAACACTAACACTAACACCATCACCACCATCATCAACCATCACCACCATCCTCTACCATTACCACCATCATCAACCATCACCATCACCCCCACCTACCTTCAGCACCCAATGAAGCAGGTGCCCCCACAGGCAACCCCACCCCAGCCAGCGCCGCCGGCAACCCCCCCCCCATCGCCACCGCCTGCTGTGCAGCCGCCGCCGCCACCTCTGCCAGCTTCACCCCCTTGGCTCGCGTCGCCGTTTCCACCGTCGACATCTTACATCGCATGACCAACCCACCCAACTCCATACCATGCAGCTCACCCACTGCACGCAGCGCATCTGCTCTGTTGGCATACTCCACATGCCCATAGCCCAGTGATCGCCCTGCTGCATTACGCACCAGTGCCACATTGACAATGGGGCCGAATGGTTCGAAAATGGGTGTGATATCGGCTTCGGAGAGTTCCGGAAGCAAGTTTGATATGTTGACTCGGGATGTGGTGCCGTCTTCTTCCATGGCCCCTGCGATTTGTTGGGATGCTTCCCATGCGAGGTTTTTCTCTGCTTCACTCATTTTGACCATGACGGTTTGACCGAGACATGGTTTGCCGCTGAGTTGAATGGCATTGATGATGTCCGCCTGTTGTGTGTGGGGGGGGTGGGGTGAAAATACAGGGTGCTGCAAAAATACAACAACATGCAATCAAGGTGATGCATCATCAGGGGTGGCACATGACACTCATTCATTCGTCTGCATATCGTCATTAATAAATATCGTCATGAGTATATCGTCATTAGTAAATATCGTCATTAGTATGTATGCCATCCCCTCCAAAATATCTCCCCCAAACAAACATCTCCCGCACACACCCCTCACCTTGTCCTCAAATTCGATGTATGCAAAGCCCTTGCTGCGCTTTGTATTGCGATCACAAATGATGCGGATATCTATGACTGTGCCAGCATCACTGAAGAAATCAAACAAGTCCCTCTCATCTGCCTTGAGGGACAAATTGTAGGCAAACACAGTACGGGTGTCCTTATCCAATCGCTGCAACTCCTTTTCACGTTCACGCTGTTCCCTGACTTCTGGTGGGGTGCGCTCCCGCCTGTTGTTGTTGTGGTAGGATGGTGGTGTGTTTTCAGACAGTGGTGGTGTGAGGTACGTGTTGTTGTTGATGTACATGGTGAGATACTTGATCACCATCATCCTCACATACCGCCGGTACCGATCTGCCCCCTGTCGTTCCCTAGATCGTTCCCGTGATCGTGAGCGTCGTCTGTCTCGTCGGTCATCCCTGTGTCGCCTATCCATGCTCCTGCTACGCTCCCTGTGGCGGTCATCAGCGTGGCGCCGTGGTGGCTCATCCTGTTTGCCATCTCCTGCCGTCCCCCTCCCGCCCACTTGCTGCTCTAAATATGCATATCTGTTCGTAAAAGGTTGTGGATGTGTGTGCAAGGTTGTTTGTGTTGTTGTTTTGTGCAACAGCAACAATGTTCCAGCAGCAGCATGCAATCAAAACAGCCTGTTGTCAATCACGTACTCGTCAAATTCAGCCATGGCTGGACGTGCTTTTTTCAATTGTTGTGGCAATGATTGAACTGGGCAGGACTTGTCTTCTGTGTTTGGGCAATTGTGTTGTTCAGCAAAAACAAAACAACCCCAAACCCAAAAGGAGATGCGAGAGGTACTATACAACCATGTCGCCTCATTCCCCACACGGCAATGTGTGTCAGCTGCAAAACACAACGCAGATCAACATCCATCAACCTGATGTACTTGCCCAGCTCGATGCAGACGCCAATAATCCATCATCTTGTACATTTATACACTTGAATCAGGTTGCTACGCAGACATTGTGGCTGGATACACTGTTGCAAATTGATGATGATCAAATACTCTACAAACTACAACAGTGCACAGACAGCAATACACCCACCCAGCAGGTGAACCGGATGTGAATGAATGTACATGGCCTCATGAACTAGTACATGGCCTTTCCATCCAACACCATCATCATGATCATCGCCACCAATCCCCCAATCATCATCAGGTGGCAACCCTGCTCCTGTATCGCTGCCTGCATCGTGAATCTGTCGACCTCGACACCCTGCGCCTGCTTCTCAAGCTCGGTGCCAGTGCACGGGGAACACATGAATCAGTACATGGTCTGGCATTTCGACAATACTGTTATCGCTACTGTCTTACCCCCGAGGCACGAGACAGCCTCAAGACGCCCTTCACCCCACGCGCTGGCAATGTAACAGCCGGGTTGGTGCACTGTGGCACATTTCACTTGGGTGCCGGTGTGGGGCGGTGTACATGGCTGAGTAGACAACCACCGGGGGGGCAGCTGCAGGTTGTTGACCGCAATTCGTGTTGACCGCATGTGTGTTGACCGCATGATGTGTGTTAACCATGTATTTGCACATCTACTAGTGTGAATATGTGGTGTGTATGTGGTGTGTGCATGCACCAGTGCGTGGGTTTCACCACAGACAACCTACCACAAACCCTCGACACATACCCCCAATACATACCCTCCATACACCCCACACTACCACACCCCCTCCATACATACATCCCACACTACCACAGGTTGCATGTACCCCCTTGTTGGAACCCATTCATCTCGCAGCAAGCATGGGTCATGATGAGGCATGCACACTCCTCCTCCAAGCAGACGCATCGGTCAACGCTGCTGTGAACTTTGACCGTACGCTTGTGGGGATTAGCAGATTGGTATGTGTTGGTGCAATTATCATGTGCTTCTATGTTTGTGTTTGTATATGTCTGTATGTGTGTATGTGTATTTGTTTGTATGTTTGTATATGTGTGTTGTGCACGATTGTGTATGAACAACATCACACACCACTGCATATGAGCCCCCACACACATGTGAGGTACTGGGTCATGCTTTTATAGGAGAACAACAACAATCACCTCCCACAGGAATACCCCCCCCTCCCCCTCACCCCCCTCATCCTCGCAGCCCAACACGACACCCCCACCACCGCCCTGTTACTCCTCCAGCACCTCCACACCCACCTGTCCACCGCATCCCCAGACACCTACCACACCGACGCCACCCTCACACAAGCCCTGCCACATATACTGCGCATGCACCACCTGTCGCCACGTCTGTTTGACATGTGCCTGCGATGTGGGCTACCCAGGAGCAAGCCGCATGTGTGGTTGATGCCCAATGTGTATGCAGGGGCATGTGGGTGGGAATTGACAGTACCTCAGGTGTTGGTGTATGAGGCAGGGGATGGTGCTATGAATAGGCAGCTGCTGCTTTTTCTTGCGGTAGGGAAGGGCGTGGTGATGTGGGTGTGGTGTAGTGTGGTGGGGGTGGTGGGGGTCTGGTGGGGGTGGTTTGCCTCTGTACATATATGACACATGCCACACATGCAAACATACCACACACTCTCCTCCACACACACATCCACACACAGGCAGCAGCACACAACCCAATCCTCCTAGAATCCCTCCTCTCCCACATACACCCCCACACAACACCACCCACACGCCCATCCCCATCCCGTGACGCCCATCCCAAACATGATCCCGCCATCGCGCTCGCGCTGCTCAATTATGCACTCGCAGAAGATAACGAAGCATTGCTGAGGGAGTTGCTGCAGCGGGGAATACCAGCAGATGGGAGAGATATGGTGGATGTGCCGTTGTTGCATGCAGCAGTACGAGCAGAGTGTGGCGCATCGTTGCTAACTGTGCTTCTGCAGGTGTGTGTGTTTGTGTGTGTGGAGGGGGGGGGAAGAGTGTGTGTGTATGTGTGCATGTGTGTGTTGGTGGTGGTGGTTATGCATTACCTCACCCCCTCCATCTCCCCCACTACACACTCTCAATACCCCCCCCCCCCCCCCCCAATACACACACACAGCATGGTGCGGACCCAAACATCGACACCCCACCCGTCGATGGCTGCGAAAACGGGACCCTGGGCCCCCTTCAAGCAGCCTGGGACGCTCGCTGCTGGATGACTGCCAGCCCAGCCATTGATGTAGCCCTCGCAGAACTGAAACGGGCTCTCCGGGAGGATCTCACACAGCAGCACCGGCAATTTGTGGTGGATGGATTGGGGCGAGTGAGCCCCCGTGCGCTGCATGCATTGTCGGTGCTTGAGGCGCTGCTGGCGGCAGGGGCCTGCCCTGGGCGGGAGAGCGTGGCCGGGGTGGTCAACGATGCGTTGGAAAGGTTGCAGGAGCTGTATCATGTGTTTAAACGACAGCAGCAGGAAGACCATGGTGGTCAACATCATGGTCAACAACATGGGGGTGGTACTGGTCAACATGAGGATGTGGTGTTGTATGGGCGTGTGTCGCAGTTTATGCGGTGGTTGCGGCGTGAACGGCGTCCGAGTGATGGTGGTGGGAGTAGTACAATGGGTGCTGGGGGTGGGGAGGTGGAGGGGCTGAGTCTGGCAGCTTCCATGGCAGTTGCGTTGGATGAAGAATGGCATCATAGCATGGCACGGTATGGTGTCATGTGGTGGTGGGGATTTGATGTGTGTGAGTTTTTCAGCAAGGGTGTGTAGGAGTATCATGCTCTTGGTGAGTTTGCATGCATGTGGGTGTGTTCATTTCCATAAGCAGCACCATGTATACAGCTAGACAACATGAAACCTATTATCCCAACCAAACCAACCAACCTTCTATAGGTTTTTACGGTTGCTGCTGTTGACTGGAGAACACCTCCCATGGAGCCCTGGTCTCAATCAACTCTTCCCCCGTCCATTCAAACATGCTGTGCGGACCCTCCTCTTCATTTCCAAAGCCACACAACCACATGAAGTTTCCAAAGGCGATACCACAGTTGCTTCCAATGAAACACCGGAAGGAGGTGTTGGGGTGTTGGGGACCCAGGTGGAAAATGGGGTGGAACATGGGGTGGAACATGGGGGAGCAGAGGGATCGAGCCATTACAGTGACGCTGAAAGTGGTGCCCTGGAAGAGTCTCCTGCGTGCACACCTGGGAGTGGCAAGAGGAGTGACAAGGCATTGTATGACGAGGAAGAAGTGCCTATGTACACACCGTTCGATGTGTGGTTGAGCAAGGGGGTGGATGATGGCCCACCGTTTGGTAGTGATGATGATGATGGACAGGATGGGGAGCTTGATGATGGTACCCCAAAGGTGCCTGTTGAACCGGAGAAGCGACCACCCCCAGTGCATCTACCACAAGAGGTGATGCTCAAGATTGTGAGTTGCATGGCATTTCCTGTGAGTGCGTGGTTGATATCGACCTGATTGGCAGCGTTGATGCCCCACCTCAAAGTGATTTATATTATTTTGTGATCAATTTTGTGCCCGACACTGCACATTGCAATGTAATGCAGATCAAGCCACATGCCTCTCACGGTGCACAGCCTAGTGGAGAGCCAGCTCTTTGATTCACCCATCTCTTTTGCTCTCGAACCCACAAAGGAGCGGGAGCGTGTGTTTATCGTTGCAAACTCTGGTGCAGGTGCCACCACGCTACTGAAGATTGTCAGTGGACTGCAAAACCCACAAGATCAGAAGGTATAGATGCCGTTCTGTTCTTTTCCGACGCACTGGATCACAACCCCACAATCAATCCGATCACAATCGCAGGCAACGCACATCACACTCGACAACAAAACACGCAACGAATTGGGCACCACTGTGTGGCGCAATCGTGTGCTGTACGTGCATCAATCACGAGTCCCCTTGACGGGAACCCCGGCATCCTTTATCTCTACCCTGCAAGGCCTCGCTGTCAACCGAAATCGCTCCTCCTTTGGCGACAACATAACACAGCTCTTCACCCGCCTGCATCTCGAGCACACGCTACTGCATACCCCCTGGCAGAGCCTGAGCGCAGGACAAGCACAGCGTGCATATCTTGCCTGCTGCATAGCCACCAAACCGCGCGTCTTACTGCTCGACCACCCAACGAGCTCCTGCTGCCCTGAGACATCGAGCTGGGTCGAGGCAGTGCTTGCTGATTGTGGTGCTGCATTGGTGTGGGTGACACACGACCCATCGATTGCAGATCGACTGGGTGGTCGCTGTGCCTACCTCAGTCGTCAAGGATTGGTATTTGCACACGAAGCCTAACGAGTATACTATCCCACCCAAATACTTTTTCAGCACGAAAACCCTCAACATTATAATCCTCAACAACACTCACATGATGTTGTTGAGGATGTTTGGTCTATGCAGTGGTGTCCTTGCCGTGGCGGGCAGTGTGGGTGGTCATCATGGTGGGATTGGGCTGGGTCATCTTGCCATGAGCAACCATACGGAGACCATGTATGCAAACAATACAACCAATGCCACTACAAATCCACCACCAATCCCCAGAATGACCACCATGTTGCAGCTGATGGATGCGACCACAACCATCCCATCACTGGGGGGTGACGCTCATGCTGTGCACGATTTGGGTGTGACCAGCATGTTGGCCTTGAGTGGGTTGGTAGGCATTGCCATGTGTGTGAGCATATCTTTTCAGCTGGCATTGTTGAGTCGAATTGTGATTGCTGCGTTACGGTATGGTACAGATTGTGTACATGTGTGAGTGTATTTGCATCTATTTGTCTGATTTGTGGATACTGTGTGGTTTGTGGTTACTGTGTGATGTGTGATGACTGCTGCTGCTGCTGTGTATACCTCTCTACACAACCACAAAAGCACACAAGAACGTACACTCAACACAGACCCCCTCCCCCCCACAACACCCCACAACACCCCCCCACCCCCAAAACCCCAGGTGTGTCATTCAGTTGACGGCACTCGGGTATGTGCTCGTACCTGTATTCCGCAACAACACGTGGTATGTGGTGCTGGGGTATGCGTGTGTCATGCTGCTGGTAGCTAGTGCAGAAGCTGCCGGGAGACCTTCCTACTCCTACAAGGTAGGTGTTGGGGTGTGTGGCTGTTGGTGTGATGTGGTGTGTGTGTAGGAATGATGTAGTGTGTGTGCAGGAATGTTGTGCATGTGTTTGTTATGTATGGATGTTTTTTTGTTGCGTCATATACATATGTGCGTCAATACATGTGCGTCAAATCCTATGCACATTCACACACACACACACACACACACACACACACACACACACACACACACACACACAC
>VFQP010000387.1_pt1 | contig 91873 bp, 137 predicted proteins | sample 3512351 | NCBI WGS metagenome assembly VFQP01 (sample SAMN10412372, study PRJNA504923) | tailings metagenome | isolation source: Relicate 1 Philex TSF1 revegetated site | place: Philippines: Tuba, Benguet | collected 2017-08-29
ATCCCCAACGATATGCCCAAGCTTTCCAAGGCGGTTTCAGCGGTGCAAGGGGAAGAACAAGGCAAGGGAAGGAAACATGAGCAAAGCAGCGCTGGGTATGCACATCCCTCTTTTTAGGGTGAGCACAGCGCTGCAGAAGCGACAGGTGATGATGATTTCTGCAGCGTACGATCAGGGGCAGTGGATGATTGCGAGGTTGATGGCTGCATTCTCGTCGCCACCACGTCCCTTCCTCGCCTTGACAAGCAGCGGTATGGCTTGTGTTGGGCTTTTGGAATTACTGCGAACAAAACAACAAAACAGAACAACAACAACAACCACAACAGACTGGCTCGGCATGCAACCCCATCGTTTCGTTGGCCCGACGGTCGCACCCGTGCATCTCAACCAACCCCTCCACGGCCCATTCTGGTAGGCCTCCTTCTTCCTGCAACCTCAAACATCGACACACCCATCCCCACCCCACACCATCAACACACAGCGCTCCTGGTACACATGGCGACCCGTTGTCCAACACTGTCGCAACACCGAGCACGTTGCAGTACGCTTTGACGATTGCGACATAGTAACACGTGCCTCGGGAGTGCATGAGTGGGATGCAGAATGGCCACCCACAAGCGCTCCCTCTCACGCAGTTCGGTCGTACTTTGCAGGGGCCTTTGCAACAGGTAGGAGGGGGTTGTTGGTTGCTTTGCATGCTGCCAATTTGCTGTTGTGGAGGGTTGTACGCTGCAAATGTTGGACGCACACGACCATACCTCTCTGATGCCTGGGATATCAAACAGCTCGCCAAAGGCAAACAAACCTGGCTCTGATGTTGCTCGTTTGATCAAATCTACGAGGGCAAGGCCCCTTGCACTTGATGCCAACAACACAAACTGCTCAATCTTTGCATCTGATTGCATGCTGTTGTTGGTTGTGAGGGTGTTTGTTAAGGTTTGCCAACTGTTTACAGTGATGATGGTGATATGATGATGATGACAAAACTGCTGTGCTTTTTCCCCTTATGGCGGGGCGACCAAACACACCTTTGGTCTTGCTTGTAGTCTTTACTCAACATTGCTTACACCCCCCCACCTACCCCTGCACGTATCAACATGTCATCAGCATCACAACTCGACCAGCAAAGGATCAGTGCTTCAACAGGGTCCCTGGTCAACATGTCATTCCAGGCCATCAGACAGCACTGTTACACCAGGCATTACAGCAGGAATCATCATGCAATGTTGTTGGGTGGGTGGGTTGCAGTAGAATGGGCATAGGTTGCGCACAGCATTCTTACACGAACCTGCCAAGTGCACACGGTGCTCCAGGGTAGGTAAGTGCCTCGCCAGTGTGCTCCAGGGTGTGTTGGCATGAAAAATGGATGAGACGAGGCATACAACCTCACATTTTTAGCGGCTTTAGCGTGTATCACACGCATACTACCTGCTGCTTGCCACTTGCTCGTGTAGCGTTGCCAAAACACAATGCCATTCCACAAAGCGCTGTTAGGGCTCGTGGCTGCTTTGCTGCTCGCCAACACCGCGGCGGTGCTCATTGGTATGTCTACACATTGCATGCGCAGCGAGACAGTGTATCATGTACAATACACTAGCAACTCCGCGAAGAAACCTGGGATCTGGCACGGGTCATACTACCGGCATATATCCACAGGCGATGAGGAATTCACCCGCATACCGGGCGGAGAATTTGTGGTTTTCACCGATGAAGGCGTGGACTTTGTGAATGCAAGCACAAAGAGCGTTTCAACCACTATCACAAGGGATCAGGACGGGCGCCCGTTGACCAATGCACAGGGCCGCCCCCGCACGTGGAACGATGCCTTGTACGTGGAAGACCCCGACACCAACAAGCGTTACATATTTGTCAACGAAGGTGACATTTACGAGCCAGGCAACAACTCGTACAGCTATGTGTCGGTGATTGATGTGGAGCGCAAACAGGTAGGGTGGATGGAACTTGGCAGCCTGTGCACCCAACAACACATGTACGCACCTTGTATTTCTCCCCCACAGTTTGTGCGACGCATCAAGGTGCGCCCCAACCCGGTGCACAGTTACAGCATCCCTCCCCTGGGTGAGGTGTGGGTGCACTCGGATGCCAATGCCACCTTTGATGTGATTGACGTCAGCAACCTGTCCCTGGCAGCACAACCTGTACCGGTATGTGGGTTGATCGTACATGCCTACTATACAACAAACATCACAACCTGTCCCACTACAACAACAACACATAGGCCCTCCGTCGTGTGGCAGCCCATGGCAAGCTCCTGTGGGACCCCACCCTCTTCCCCTTGGCCTATGCAAGCAATGTTGGCGAGCAATTTGTGTACGAAATCAACTTGGTCAACCGATCATTGGTCAACACATATGATGTATCGGATGTGCTGCCAAAGGATGGCTCGTGCGTGGGCACGCATTCTGTTCAATACTCTTCAGTCAACAGACAGTATGTTCCGTGAGTTTGCATGGTGTATGATGTGCATGGGGTTCATGTCAGTGTTGAACACATGATGGCCACATGCACTTTCCCCCCCCCCCTCCCCTCAGCTTGTATTACGAGTGTGTGGGTGGTGCACGTCCCTCTGCTGGCATTTTTGAGTGGGATACCACCACCAAACAAGTGATTGAATTGTTTGCAAATGCTTCAGGGAGTATGACTGCCCTTCCTTTTGAGGAATTTGTGGTTGCTGTGAACAAGGCAAACAACAGGGCATCCGTGTTTGTACCACAAGGTATGTGTAGCATCTGTGTGCAAGTATGTACGCATGTGTGCAGGCTCATGAACACCCCCACACAATCACCTAGGCCGTGGTGATGACAGTAGTGAGCGCCTGCGCGTCAACGTCCCCGGCAACCCTGCTGGTTTGGAGTACTATCCCAACAATAACAATGTCGGGGAGGGAAGCAGCAATGACACCCTGCGCAACTACTGGCTCTTTTTTCCACTGTCACGTATAACCAACGAGTACAACATCAATGGTTCTCGAGGACGTGATGTGACAACGCCTGGGTATTCCAATGCACCCTTTGATTGTCAGTATGCGCCTGGCAGCAGCGTGAATGGAATCCCGTACGTGCATGTGCCTTATGTGTTGTTTGTGTATTGACTATGTGAGTACGCATATGTATGTGCCCAATGCTCATGGAACTCCTGTATACACACACACAGTGCACCCCTGAGATTGGCCAACAACAGCAATGGCAGCCCTGCCACCCCTCAATGTGGTGCATGTGCCCCTCAGACTTGTGAAGTACAGGCTGATGAGTTGTCTGGGTTTGCATTTGTCAACATGGCCACTGTGTTTTCCAGGTGTGTGGGTGATGCTCACATTATGTTTCTATGGCTGCTGATTTGTTATGATCTCTTTCACACGTGCTCGGTACTCTACATGCGCACTACAACTGGCATGCCGTGCTGTACACCACACATTCTACTCTCGCACCCTCAATTCACGACAGGGCCGATCAGGGGCTGAGCACCACAGCACAGCTCATCCCAGCCGGTACTGTCTTCCCCGGTACCCCCTTCAACCCCTCTGCAGCAAACCAGTGCGCATATGGTCCCACCTATCGGTCCTCCAAGCGAGGTGGGCAATACATTGCCACTGTGGCAGACTGCCCTCAGCCCTCCATCTATGTACGTCGGGTGGTGGAGTGATGCGGGCTGATTAGGTGCTGTGGTTGTTGCGATAAATACCAAGTCACCGTGATTCTCACTGGCACAGATTGTGGATGCTTCAAAGCAGACATTGCATGGCTTTGTAGAGACAGGCAGCAACCCTGTGCGCGTGGCATACGTGCCTCCCAAGGGGCCTGCAGTGGCTGCTTCTGGTTAAGATGAGCCGAGTGTTGTTGAGTGGAGGGGGGTCCTCAGCAAGTTGTTCTGTTTTCACTCGTGCATAATAGTGCATGCGTAATACATATTGCACACACGTATCCAGTGCACTGTTCACGAACGATTAGCACAGCACACATACTTGTTGCCGACATATACGTGCATCATCGTACCCATCATCTGTTGTATTTGTTCGTCAGACTCCCCAAACAATGATCACAATACTCTTCCTTGTCTTGATCGCTGCATCTGGCGTGATAACAAGCCCATCGTGCAGTCATTTGTGGAAAGTCAATCACCAACCTCAATGCGCAGATGACGGGTTCCTGTACCTTGCCAAACCCCTCGAAGGTGTCCCATCGGTATTTTGCGAGGTCAAGACAGCAGATGAGTCCACATGCTACGATATGTTGGAGAGCAATTTTACCCATCACATCTCCGTCGATGCACAATGTGCCTGCCCCAGTGGCCGCCCCGCAGTATGTGACATAAATGTCCATACATGATGCATACCATACATACATGATGCATGTCCCCATTATGTGCACAACAGGTTGTCACGGGAAAGTGTGTTGACCTTGGCGGCGACTGGGAGCTCTACCACTATGCATGCGACGCCAAGCCCATGGACACGCTGGCAATGTCCCTTGAGGCTGCATATGCCAAGGACGAGCCATACATGTATGATAGCAACAACAACCAATGGCAAGCGGTGCTCGAGCAAAATGCAGACCTTGCCGCAGAAGAAGCTGCTGCTCGACTTGCTCAGTTGATGGACGACTCAGAAGGCATTATGGAAGTGGAATCTGTAACATGGCTAGCAATGGGCAGGTCGAGGTGATGGATGTTGGCATGGGTGCACAGCTGGATCTGGGGTCGTACAAGGTATGCCGTCAGCAAGTGTGTGGCGGGACCATCCACGCCTCTCACCACCGCCACCACAAACCAGGTCGTCCCAGTGCCGTGGCAATCCCCAACGATATGCCCAAGCTTTCCAAGGCGGTTTCAGCGGTGCAAGGGGAAGAACAAGGCAAGGGAAGGAAACATGAGCAAAGCAGCGCTGGGTATGCACATCCCTCTTTTTAGGGTGAGCACAGCGCTGCAGAAGCGACAGGTGATGATGATTTCTGCAGCGTACGATCAGGGGCAGTGGATGATTGCGAGGTTGATGGCTGCATTCTCGTCGCCACCACGTCCCTTCCTCGCCTTGACAAGCAGCGGTATGGCTTGTGTTGGGCTTTTGGAATTACTGCGAACAAAACAACAAAACAGAACAACAACAACAACCACAACAGACTGGCTCGGCATGCAACCCCATCGTTTCGTTGGCCCGACGGTCGCACCCGTGCATCTCAACCAACCCCTCCACGGCCCATTCTGGTAGGCCTCCTTCTTCCTGCAACCTCAAACATCGACACACCCATCCCCACCCCACACCATCAACACACAGCGCTCCTGGTACACATGGCGACCCGTTGTCCAACACTGTCGCAACACCGAGCACGTTGCAGTACGCTTTGACGATTGCGACATAGTAACACGTGCCTCGGGAGTGCATGAGTGGGATGCAGAATGGCCACCCACAAGCGCTCCCTCTCACGCAGTTCGGTCGTACTTTGCAGGGGCCTTTGCAACAGGTAGGAGGGGGTTGTTGGTTGCTTTGCATGCTGCCAATTTGCTGTTGTGGAGGGTTGTACGCTGCAAATGTTGGACGCACACGACCATACCTCTCTGATGCCTGGGATATCAAACAGCTCGCCAAAGGCAAACAAACCTGGCTCTGATGTTGCTCGTTTGATCAAATCTACGAGGGCAAGGCCCCTTGCACTTGATGCCAACAACACAAACTGCTCAATCTTTGCATCTGATTGCATGCTGTTGTTGGTTGTGAGGGTGTTTGTTAAGGTTTGCCAACTGTTTACAGTGATGATGGTGATATGATGATGATGACAAAACTGCTGTGCTTTTTCCCCTTATGGCGGGGCGACCAAACACACCTTTGGTCTTGCTTGTAGTCTTTACTCAACATTGCTTACACCCCCCCACCTACCCCTGCACGTATCAACATGTCATCAGCATCACAACTCGACCAGCAAAGGATCAGTGCTTCAACAGGGTCCCTGGTCAACATGTCATTCCAGGCCATCAGACAGCACTGTTACACCAGGCATTACAGCAGGAATCATCATGCAATGTTGTTGGGTGGGTGGGTTGCAGTAGAATGGGCATAGGTTGCGCACAGCATTCTTACACGAACCTGCCAAGTGCACACGGTGCTCCAGGGTAGGTAAGTGCCTCGCCAGTGTGCTCCAGGGTGTGTTGGCATGAAAAATGGATGAGACGAGGCATACAACCTCACATTTTTAGCGGCTTTAGCGTGTATCACACGCATACTACCTGCTGCTTGCCACTTGCTCGTGTAGCGTTGCCAAAACACAATGCCATTCCACAAAGCGCTGTTAGGGCTCGTGGCTGCTTTGCTGCTCGCCAACACCGCGGCGGTGCTCATTGGTATGTCTACACATTGCATGCGCAGCGAGACAGTGTATCATGTACAATACACTAGCAACTCCGCGAAGAAACCTGGGATCTGGCACGGGTCATACTACCGGCATATATCCACAGGCGATGAGGAATTCACCCGCATACCGGGCGGAGAATTTGTGGTTTTCACCGATGAAGGCGTGGACTTTGTGAATGCAAGCACAAAGAGCGTTTCAACCACTATCACAAGGGATCAGGACGGGCGCCCGTTGACCAATGCACAGGGCCGCCCCCGCACGTGGAACGATGCCTTGTACGTGGAAGACCCCGACACCAACAAGCGTTACATATTTGTCAACGAAGGTGACATTTACGAGCCAGGCAACAACTCGTACAGCTATGTGTCGGTGATTGATGTGGAGCGCAAACAGGTAGGGTGGATGGAACTTGGCAGCCTGTGCACCCAACAACACATGTACGCACCTTGTATTTCTCCCCCACAGTTTGTGCGACGCATCAAGGTGCGCCCCAACCCGGTGCACAGTTACAGCATCCCTCCCCTGGGTGAGGTGTGGGTGCACTCGGATGCCAATGCCACCTTTGATGTGATTGACGTCAGCAACCTGTCCCTGGCAGCACAACCTGTACCGGTATGTGGGTTGATCGTACATGCCTACTATACAACAAACATCACAACCTGTCCCACTACAACAACAACACATAGGCCCTCCGTCGTGTGGCAGCCCATGGCAAGCTCCTGTGGGACCCCACCCTCTTCCCCTTGGCCTATGCAAGCAATGTTGGCGAGCAATTTGTGTACGAAATCAACTTGGTCAACCGATCATTGGTCAACACATATGATGTATCGGATGTGCTGCCAAAGGATGGCTCGTGCGTGGGCACGCATTCTGTTCAATACTCTTCAGTCAACAGACAGTATGTTCCGTGAGTTTGCATGGTGTATGATGTGCATGGGGTTCATGTCAGTGTTGAACACATGATGGCCACATGCACTTTCCCCCCCCCCCTCCCCTCAGCTTGTATTACGAGTGTGTGGGTGGTGCACGTCCCTCTGCTGGCATTTTTGAGTGGGATACCACCACCAAACAAGTGATTGAATTGTTTGCAAATGCTTCAGGGAGTATGACTGCCCTTCCTTTTGAGGAATTTGTGGTTGCTGTGAACAAGGCAAACAACAGGGCATCCGTGTTTGTACCACAAGGTATGTGTAGCATCTGTGTGCAAGTATGTACGCATGTGTGCAGGCTCATGAACACCCCCACACAATCACCTAGGCCGTGGTGATGACAGTAGTGAGCGCCTGCGCGTCAACGTCCCCGGCAACCCTGCTGGTTTGGAGTACTATCCCAACAATAACAATGTCGGGGAGGGAAGCAGCAATGACACCCTGCGCAACTACTGGCTCTTTTTTCCACTGTCACGTATAACCAACGAGTACAACATCAATGGTTCTCGAGGACGTGATGTGACAACGCCTGGGTATTCCAATGCACCCTTTGATTGTCAGTATGCGCCTGGCAGCAGCGTGAATGGAATCCCGTACGTGCATGTGCCTTATGTGTTGTTTGTGTATTGACTATGTGAGTACGCATATGTATGTGCCCAATGCTCATGGAACTCCTGTATACACACACACAGTGCACCCCTGAGATTGGCCAACAACAGCAATGGCAGCCCTGCCACCCCTCAATGTGGTGCATGTGCCCCTCAGACTTGTGAAGTACAGGCTGATGAGTTGTCTGGGTTTGCATTTGTCAACATGGCCACTGTGTTTTCCAGGTGTGTGGGTGATGCTCACATTATGTTTCTATGGCTGCTGATTTGTTATGATCTCTTTCACACGTGCTCGGTACTCTACATGCGCACTACAACTGGCATGCCGTGCTGTACACCACACATTCTACTCTCGCACCCTCAATTCACGACAGGGCCGATCAGGGGCTGAGCACCACAGCACAGCTCATCCCAGCCGGTACTGTCTTCCCCGGTACCCCCTTCAACCCCTCTGCAGCAAACCAGTGCGCATATGGTCCCACCTATCGGTCCTCCAAGCGAGGTGGGCAATACATTGCCACTGTGGCAGACTGCCCTCAGCCCTCCATCTATGTACGTCGGGTGGTGGAGTGATGCGGGCTGATTAGGTGCTGTGGTTGTTGCGATAAATACCAAGTCACCGTGATTCTCACTGGCACAGATTGTGGATGCTTCAAAGCAGACATTGCATGGCTTTGTAGAGACAGGCAGCAACCCTGTGCGCGTGGCATACGTGCCTCCCAAGGGGCCTGCAGTGGCTGCTTCTGGTTAAGATGAGCCGAGTGTTGTTGAGTGGAGGGGGGTCCTCAGCAAGTTGTTCTGTTTTCACTCGTGCATAATAGTGCATGCGTAATACATATTGCACACACGTATCCAGTGCACTGTTCACGAACGATTAGCACAGCACACATACTTGTTGCCGACATATACGTGCATCATCGTACCCATCATCTGTTGTATTTGTTCGTCAGACTCCCCAAACAATGATCACAATACTCTTCCTTGTCTTGATCGCTGCATCTGGCGTGATAACAAGCCCATCGTGCAGTCATTTGTGGAAAGTCAATCACCAACCTCAATGCGCAGATGACGGGTTCCTGTACCTTGCCAAACCCCTCGAAGGTGTCCCATCGGTATTTTGCGAGGTCAAGACAGCAGATGAGTCCACATGCTACGATATGTTGGAGAGCAATTTTACCCATCACATCTCCGTCGATGCACAATGTGCCTGCCCCAGTGGCCGCCCCGCAGTATGTGACATAAATGTCCATACATGATGCATACCATACATACATGATGCATGTCCCCATTATGTGCACAACAGGTTGTCACGGGAAAGTGTGTTGACCTTGGCGGCGACTGGGAGCTCTACCACTATGCATGCGACGCCAAGCCCATGGACACGCTGGCAATGTCCCTTGAGGCTGCATATGCCAAGGACGAGCCATACATGTATGATAGCAACAACAACCAATGGCAAGCGGTGCTCGAGCAAAATGCAGACCTTGCCGCAGAAGAAGCTGCTGCTCGACTTGCTCAGTTGATGGACGACTCAGAAGGCATTATGGAAGTGGAATCTGTAACATGGCTAGCAATGGGCAGGTCGAGGTGATGGATGTTGGCATGGGTGCACAGCTGGATCTGGGGTCGTACAAGGTATGCCGTCAGCAAGTGTGTGGCGGGACCATCCACGCCTCTCACCACCGCCACCACAAACCAGGTCGTCCCAGTGCTCTCTGCAGACCAACGCACCGTGGTTGGACTCAACATCACCCTGGCCCCTGACACATCTTTGGCAGTGCGCTTGCAGGGGTGTGATGATGCAGTGAGCAACAACGAGGGGTACCTCGAATTGACAGTGGACAACCATGCATTGTTAACTGGCAAGCCCAATGCTCCCACGAGCATGCACATGGCCCTTGATGGCCTGCGGGTCAATTACACCTACCACATGGAAAATGCCACACGTGCACCTACGGATGGTGAAAAGATGACAATCCAGTCTGATGCGGTCAACGTGGACATTGTGCACCTAGGAACGTGCAGCCTGGACGTGCTGACATATGTGCAGGGTGAGCCATCCTCGCTGTGGGCTGGGTGGGCGGGCACAGTGACAGATGTTGAGGCGCCCGTGAGCAAGGAACGGCCATTGGACATTGCATGAAAACTGATTATTGCAGGATGTGTACGAGAGTATGTGTAACAATTACCAACACAATATGCGTAGCGCGCTGTAATAATTTACATAGTTGACATAACTTGACCAACTCAACGCGTTATTTAGAAATAAACATCAAGGAATAAACAAAAAACACCACGAAATCTAATCACACACCACTCCATTGCAAAAGAGGGGAGTCTTGTTTGCATCAGCCGGCATGGTAGGCACATTGTCCACAAACACCAGTCGATTGGGTACCGACCCACGGAGCGCGCTCAACACCGATGGCCCCTGCGCCTTGTCGCGGAGCACAAAGGGATCATACGAAGGTGTGCTGATTGTCACGTCGGGCCCACCTGTCACGGCCGTGGTTGCTTGATTGACGCTCAATGCTTGTGCATTCTGCTGCGAGTTTTGCAAAAATGGGGGTTCAAATGTAAAGCGAAACGCCTCAATATTGTCAACCACGGGTGGCGGGAGGCGTCGATACATGATGTCACAGAATGCGGATTGGCAGCGTGGGGACGTGCGCAGTGCAAAATTCCATGTGTATGAGGGGCTTGAGTTGGCGCTTGTGGTTGGCAAGGGCGATGTGTAGAGTGTGATGCGCATGCCCCGAGCTTGTGAATTGCAGTCAAAGCCCTGAAAGTCACAATCGCACAGCACCGCAAAGCTGCGGACCCGGTTGTTGAACAATTGAGACTGTGTATGTTGGAGGAGGGATGATCATGTATCCAGGGCAGCATCATGCACCTCCCCACCTCCCGCATACATTGTTCATCACCAGATTTTGCGCAACAAAAATCCTCCGTGAATTCGGATCAAACCAGTCCACACGGTGCCTATACACGTCCCCTGCGTGTCCAAACCGTGAAAAGAACAAAATCTGACACGATGCCTTGCCCTTGGTGGCTGGCGCTGGGGCTTGGTTTTGAAAAAACTGTGCCTGTCCAGCAATGATCTTATCGAGCAGCTCAATGGCTGCCTCTCCATTGATGCGCCCTCCAGACCCCACTGGCCGTGTGTTTTGCAAATAATCAGATTGGTCCACGGTGGTACGAACCAGCCATTTCAGTTCCTCCACCCGCATGTATCGGTTTAGACTCGATGATTTGATACGTGCCTGCAAGAGGGCCATAATGCCCACGGTGAGGGGCACAGAAAAGCTTGTGCCGTCTACAACTGTATAGCCTACAGCAGGCTGACTGTTGGTAAAATCACGTGAGTTTGTGGTAATTATGCTCACACCAGGCGCTGCTATGTCAATGGAACTGTTGTTGAATTTGGGAGTGGGTGGGTTGTCTGTATTAGCCAGTGCTGTACAATTGCTGGCCACCACACAACATAATACCTTCCGTAATTGCTAAAACTTGCAATTTGGTCTTGCTGGTCGGATGCAGCAACACTAAATATCCCAGGAAATGATGCTGGGTAGAATGGTTCTATGTCGACATTGCGAAATGCATTACCTGCTGATGCAACAACCATGCCGCCACTTCTAATCAAGAGCTTTGCCGCAGTCTGGAAGATTTCCGACCCATCTACAGCTGCACCCCCAAGCGAACACGTCACCAGCTTGGCCTCTTGGGTCCTGCAGCACACATATGGGGGGGGTTCACATAGGGGGAGGGTTCACATGGGAGGTATACTGTGTGCACAGAAATACATACCGTGCCCAATCAAGGCAGCCTGCAATGAGGTCCCATGGTGCACCACAAAAGGTTTGGGTCCCAAAGGTGTAGCGTCGAAAGGGACTGCACATCCTCATGATGATCTGTGTTGGGAGTGGTGTGCATGAATAGTACTGTACATGCACGGTGTATGCGACACCACGCCCCATACATTATTTCCCCCATAGCCAGCCACCCCAATGGTGTTGTTGATCACTGCACCAAGCACGCCCGCCACTTGTGTTCCATGCCCCGTGCACAGTGGGTCATTTGTAATCACATTATTCTGCGACGAGGAATTGTATCGCTGTGCTGCAATGTGGTCTTGCAGGTCTGGGTGTGTGAGATCCAACCCAGATTCCATGAGCACGACGTTGACACCTGCCGAGGAGCTCTGCACGCCGAGCAAGCCGGGCATGCTCACCTTGGCCCACCCATACTGGTCGGGAAAGTAGAGGTCGTTGGGTGTGCCACTGACTTGTGCAGTGGAGACTGCAATGCCAATGGGCACTGCTGATATCACCTCTGTGGTGGTTTGTGTGTGGGTTGTGAGGACGAGGAGACCTCACCATCAGACCTACTAACACATACCAGGCAATGCATTGAGCTGTTCAATCTTTTGTCGCAGTGGTGTGCCGTCGGTAATGCGATATGATGCTGCCTGGCTCTCAGCCACCTGGGTTGACAAACGCAATCCATTGCCCTTGACTTGTTCTGTTGATTTTGGTCCTCCAGCAAACGTCACGAGCACTCTATCACCCTGTAATGCATGCACGGGCTCGGTATGATACCAAAGGTTGACAGCAGAGTAACATTACAGTGTCTCTGGCCATGCTACTAGTCGCCTCGTTCATACCGCTATCAAAGGAACATTGGGCGGTGGTTGCTGTGTATATACTAACGGAACTATCAAAAGCAGGATGTACGCTATGTGCGCTTTCAAACACGGCATGTGTGATTGCATGGGTTATAACCAACGTTGGCTACTCGATCATCATTGTTTGGCTTTTGTGTAGCTATTTGCTCGTGTCTTCTATGACGACCACCATTACGACAATAATAGAACAAGGAACTCAGCACGCAAGTGTTATTACTCATCTCATATATGGGCAACAGACAGGGCAACAGACAAGTCACTCACCTCATCCATCAACCATAGCAAAGTCGTTGCTGCCCTGCCTACTCTTGCCCCCTATCACCTCAGCCATAGCACCTGATGGGATCCTTGCAGCCCTTTTCCGCACTCTGCCCAATCCCAAAACGGCCGCCCTTTGCTAGATATTGCTGGTGATACTTTTCAGCAACATACACTGGACCAGCCTGCACAGTGGATATTGTGTGATAGCGAATCAACCTTCCTTGATCGACAACCCCTCCTTTTGAAAACACATACCTCTTCCAATGTTGTCACCACGCTCGTCCCCCACACACGGCGAAAGGTCCCCTCTTTGAGCTGCTTGTTCACCTCTGCAATTGCCTCCTCTGCAAGTTTCTTTTGCTCATCTGTATGGTAGAAAATCACTGATCGATATTGTGTGCCATGATCGTTGCCCTGCCGGTTGAGCGTGGTGGGGTCAACCTGTTTTGTTTTGTTTTTGTGAAGAGGGGGTTGGTGGGCGAAAACATGGTATGACAAAACCTTTGCATTGGGTAGACATATGACTTACCCAACAGGTGTCCTACATACCTTGTCAAAAAATTCCTGCAGCAGCTGTTGGTATGTGCACTCTTTGGGATCGTAATAGACCTGCACTATTTCAGTATGCCCTGTGCGCCCGCTGCACACTTTTTCATACGTTGGGGCTGTGTCACTTCCCCCTGCATAGCCTACAAATGTCTTTTCAACACCCTCCACACGCATGTAGGCAAGCTCGAGTCCCCAAAAACAGCCACCTGATGGAAAGGACGTGTTGTTGTTGTTGGGATACACGATGGACGACAGGGGGGGGGGCTTGAGTATGGTGTTACCTGCAAATGTCGCAATTTTAAGGCCCTCAGGTGCTTCTGATGGCGCCAGAGGGCACGCTGGTTTTGCATTTCGTGCCCACTGAAGCACATTAGAGTTGTTCGTTGTGGATGTCTTCTTTTGGAAGATGCTGGTGAACGAGTCAAACAAACCCATCGCTGAAACCCTTAAGACGGTTCTGGATGGTGTGCGAGGACGTCGAGGTTGGAAGACATTACACAAGGGGGAATAGTGCTGTGACAAGGATGATGCCACATGCATGATGTTTGCTCTTTGTTATTGAATGCACACTCTAAGAATATGCTAGATGATGATGAGAAATGACCACAATGCAAGAAAGATTGCGAGGCAAAGTTGTTTTGTGCAGTGCTGTACAATATGATTAGTCCGACCTCGATGAATGCTGTTTTCCCATAGTATGAATGTGCCACAAGGTATTCTACAACATGCTCAATGAGGTGGGTGTTTGGTCAAACATGCACGCATACTGGGCACGGAGTGCAGGATCAAGGTTGCCGGTGATGTTTGCATACCCTGTTGGGTTGGCGTGTTGTATGTGTGCAACAATTGGTGTGCGCACCCATCCACAAACACACATACATGGATCGTTGCGTGTGTTGGCGTCCATTTGTGCAAGATATGCAGCTCTCACCCATTGCCAGTAGCTCTTCAAAGGTGGGTTGTTATGCTTGTTCAAAGTGGTGCCGGGCGTGAGGCTCTCTGCATAGGCTTTGGGATGCATTGGGTGCACACAGCACCCAATCCACAACCAAAGGAGGGGTTGGTTTGGTGCGTTGAAGTATATTGATTTGTGATAGGGCTCCACTTTGAGCTGGTGTGGTGCACATGTTACGTATTGCGATGTTAATAAAATGGTACGGCTTAATTGGCCATTCGCTTTCAAACTGCTCGTCAATGCTCCAGAGTGGCCCCCAAACTGGCAGGATTATGGTCTACAATAAAGCAGATTATCAAATACACAATTTCCCCCACCATTATACGTTACGATACGTTACGATATGCGTGGCATTGTTTGGTGGATAATAATAAAAATCCCCACAGGTCAAGTCATGATTATGGCTTACACCAGCGCACTCAATGAAGTGGGTGGCTGGTCGTGCGTGGCAGCGTACTGAGCAAGCAGTGCAGGATCTGTAGGAGCGCTGGAATACCCTGTAGGAGTGTAGGTGTACACACAAGTGTTTGTGTGCATCCCCTACCAAACAAAAACACAAACACACATACATGGATCGTTGCGCGTGTTGGCCTCTACTTGTGCAGCATATGCAGTCTTGACCCAATTCCAGCAGCTCTTCAAAGGTGGGTTGTTGTGCTTGTTCAAGGCAGTGCCGGGCGTGAGGCTCTGTGCGTAGTACTTGGGATGCATTGGGTGGCCCCAACACTTGGTCCATGACCAAAGGAGGGGTTGGTTTGGTGCGTTGAAGTATTGAGCCTTGAGACCGGGCTCTATTTTGAGCTGGTGTGGGGCACAAGTGCTGCATATGTCGGTCACCTTGAACGTAATTTCGGTGCCACGATCCCTCCTGAAATAGGTGGTGTTGGTTGAAGTGTCGATGTTAATGGTTGGCAAACACCCACATACCCACATACCAAAGAGAAATACAAACGTCTGCGTCATACAAACGATCAGCAGAGATGCCCCGCTGTTGCAGCCAGTTGATCCTGAGTGTAGGGGTGTGCATACAGTTGTGATTGCGTGTGCACCAAGTGATCACAAGCATTCGCGTACCAGTATGGTGATATGGCAATGTTGACCAACCAGTATGCATCAAAAGGAAACCCAGAAGACAATGCGGGCACAGGCAAAGTCACAGGTGACTCGGGGCAGTTTTGACGATAATTCAGGGGTTCCAGATCCAGATCCCCCGCATCCAGTTCCCAAACCTGCACGTCTGCTGTGGTGATGGGCCAATACTTGCCTATTGGCAAGTCCACCGCACGCACTCCATAGCGAGGTGCATTGTACGAAAGGTCCCCACTCTGGCACGCAGCGGGTGCCAGTGGTGGCTCGCCATACCGTATTGCAGCCACGCTGGTCCAGTATCCACAGATGATGTCTGGTGGACCTTGCAACGATTGCCCAATGACTTCTTGGGTGTAGGCTGCGTACAAAGCGGTGTCTTGATCTGTGGGGATGTGGTGGCGATGATATGGAGCATGAGTAATAGGTCTGATGATGATGATGATGCAGTTGGGTATGATGTATGACGCTTCATCAATGCAGCGTTGTTGAGATGCGTACCAGATTGAGCGCTGGCGAAGAAGATCAAAAACGCACATGCCATCAGCATGTGCTGCCAAACCTGTCCGTATTCCATGCGCACATGTGATTATTGGATTGAATAAGTTTCAATGGTGATGTATTGAGTGATGCGCTCCATGCCGTCGTACGTTTATCAAGGTCATCATTCTCTCGCGATGATCAGAACGCAACTGGCAACAGCTTTGTTCTCCTACAGTAAGTGATAATGCGCAGCAGTGTATTGCAGTGCGCAATGTTGTTTTAATGAAGAAGAACAGTTTTGAAAGGGGAGATTGTGGGGAGGGGGGGGGGAGGGGGAGGCGACGTTGTGGGGTGGTGGTGGTGCCTTCCCACCTCCTCTGCTGTAGTTTCTCTCAGCACCACAGCATCAACGTGTCAGAACACGACATCCATGTCAACATTTCCATGCAAACATCCATGTCCCAGTGTAGTCCAGCTGTGAAATAAGTGGTTGCTCAATACTGGGCCACCATGAATGGAAAACTTTCAATTTGCCAGCCCTGAGATGTTATTCCTGTGATGTTGTTGATACTGTGATTAAATTGCCTTACACTACAACGCAGTACCACAACATAATACCTCAAACACATCAAGCAGTCCTTGTGGTCAAACCATCCCAATCAATACTCTGACCCTCACTCTATCACGCCTCAATCCACAAGCACGAGCATGCTTCGCACCCCTCGTGCTGATGACGATGTTATCAAAGACGGTGCACTGGTTGTTGTGTACGAAAGACACGATTCAATGCGTGCAGTATACGTTGCGGCTGACAAAACTCACCAAAATCGCTTTGGGATGTTTGACATGAAGGTGTGTGGCTTGTACGTGGTGATTGCGTCGTCAGGGGGCAGGGGGGGGGCAGGGAAAGGCTTGGCATGTGCACTGCACCATCCCATCGGAACCATAGGACTGGGTTGGCAAGCCATACGGCTGCATTGTCCAGGCCAGAAACACCCAAGGCTGGATATACCTGCTGCGTCCCACACCAGAGCTCTGGTCACTCACGGTTCGTTTTCGTACCCAAATCTTGTATGCGGCCGACAACTCGCTCATCTGCACTATGCTGCAGCTCAAGCCTGGATGCACAGGTGTGTTGGATGGTGTGGTTGGTTTGGTGGATGCACAGGTGCATGCCATTTTGTATGTATGTATGTATGTATTGCAAGTGTCCCTGTGTTATGGACGGCCCCTTCTGGTTGACCGTTGAACCACCGGCATTATACCACACAGTGTTGGAAACAGGAACTGGCACAGGGTCTTTGACAACATCACTGGCACGATGTGTTGTGCCTACAGGGCATGTGTACACCTTTGAATTTCATGAGGGACGTGCCAACGCTGCCCGTGATGACTTTATTGCCAACGGTAGGGTTTGCTTGTGTTGCAACGGCATACTACTTGTCTGAAAACATGAAACATGAGACAAGAGAGATGTCTCTTGCGGTGCTCTAACTACACCATCCTCTATCCACATCATGCACACGCCCAACCATACCCCTCATGCAACAGGGATGGGCGAGTACATCACGGTGGAACATCGCAACACAGTGCAGCAGGGCTTTCCAGAGGCGTTGCACCGCCGTGCAGATGCAGTGTTCCTCGATCTCCCACTGCCAGCCCCTGTCATTGCCAGTGCAGCAGCATGCCTCAAGCCGGATGGGGTTTTGTGTTCCTTCAGCCCATGTATAGAGCAGGTGTTGGGGAGCTGTGAGGAAATGGTCAAGCAGGGATTTGTGCACGTGCGCACGTTTGAGTTTTTGTTGCGTGCGTATGAAGTCAGCATATATCCCATCAATGAGTTGGATGAAGGATCACCCAAGGAGGGGCCAGGGGAACAAGGAGATGATGGCACACCAGGGGAGGGTGTGCCTGGAGAGGGCGAAGAGGATGCACATGCTGGGGACAAGCGGAAAGCAAAGTGGGGGTCGGCAGGGAAAAAAAAGGGGGGTGGGAAGAAATACACGGGACCAGCCGGGCAGTTGTTTCAGCCCAAGGGCATGCGCAAGACGGTGGTGACGCGGCCCATCATGGGTGCACGTGGGCATACTGGATATTTGACATTTGCACGCCTCAAGGCGAGTACTTGATGATCAGAGGGTGTTTATTTTTCACATGTCGAACATATTTTTTGGCTCATATATATTCTTGTGCTTTGTATAATTTGTAGCTATACAGCAGGCAACTCAGTGGTGTTCATTGTTCACACGCAACAATACACACGACATCCATTGCAAATTGCAGCACATACACCGTTGGCTGGTCAACGAAATGGATACTGGCTAATACATATACACACTTCACATCACCCAAACAATTTCGGAACAATGATTCTGCGTGGTAAAATCGCACAGCAGCTAGCGTTGGGCCGTCCCATCACCACCCCATGCCTCCTGCACCCACACAACACATACCACACACCTCACCGCAGCCGTCCATCATGGCGGCCCACAACCCTACGCCCCATGGCGGCAGCAGCTGATGCAAGCACGCAAACAACAGAACTTTCAGGTGCACAGCTTACACGACAACTCTCAAGTATGCTGTATGGTTGTGGTGGTGGTGTAGGTGTGGCTACATACAGTAGCACAGACACAGACACATAGAGACACACATCTGTCTGTTGTGACATATCCCATACATCCACAATACGACCATCAGGTATATCGGAGACGTTTTTTGGCACATGGAAGCCCCCCAAGTACTTGTGGAGGAGCCTGGGTGCAATGCTACTTGCTGGACAAGTCATGTACCGCATATGCACTGGTATGTGTCGTGTGTGGTGCCATGCATACTGCACATAGTAGGCATACCCTCATACCATCTTACCCACGTATAGAAGACATGCAATGCGAAACCTCCCCATTGAACATCAACTCAATACCCACACTTCAATAAACTACAAACACCCCACCCCACCCTGCAGGCAAGGTGCATTGGAAAAACACAGTGGAGCAACTCAAACTCGCTGGCCCCAAATCCCTGGGTGTGTGCCTCCTCACCGCCTCCTTTATTGGCATGTGCTTTACCATTCAATTTGTACGAGAATTTAGCAAACTGGGCCTCACACGTGCCATTGGAGGTGTGTTGGCTCTGTCACTTGCCCGGGAGCTCACCCCGGTGATTACATCGATTATATTGGCTGGCAGGGTGGGGAGTGCATTTGCTGCGGAGTTGGGCACCATGCAGGTGTGTGGGGGTGGTTGTGAAAAAGGGGGTGTAGTGTGGATCAGGTGGCAAGTTCATGTGATGATGAGAGCTGTATGTGATGAGGAAAGGTCGTATGTGATGAGGAAGGCTGATGATACAATTTATATCGTACCCATTACCTCATTCACCCCCCCAAGGTCTCCGAGCAAGTGGACAGCTTGCGTGTCCTTGGTTCTGATCCAGTGGATTATCTCATTACCCCACGTGTGCTGGCATGCATGATTGCAGGCCCTGTGCTCAACATCATGTGCTTTGCCATGGGCCTTGCTGCGTCTGTCTTTTTGGCAGACGTAGGGTACAACATTCATTGCAATGTGGTGTTGGACAGTGCATTTAGAGCACTCACCAGCTGGGATGTGATTACGTCCATGCTCAAGTCATGGGTGTTTGGGTTGATTGTGTCCGTGGTGAGCTGTTCATGGGGGTATACCACCACGGGGGGGGCCAAGGGAGTGGGTGAGTCCACCACATCGGCAGTGGTGGTGAGTTTGGTGCTGATTTTCATTGCCGACTTTTTTTTGTCATTTTTGTTCTTCCAGGGGCAGGGGGATGCACTGAAGCAGTTGTAATGATTGTGGGTTCACAATGGCAGGCGGTGGTGTTTTTTTTTTGTGTGTCATGCATGTGTAAATCCACCTGTAAAAACACAAGACATCAACATCATGCTTTTGTCAACGGCGTGCTTGCCAAATGTACAAGCTCGTGGCCAGATCGTGAAGAATGCGTTCCCATCTCGATCTGGTGTTTGTTTCAGGCGTCGCCCATCTCATCTACGGCCACTTGCAGCAACAACAGCTGACGACAGGGGATTGTCTGGATTTGACGTGGATGGTATGTTTAACAGTGGTGGGACACACAGGTGGTCCCATCATCTTCTGCCACAACCATATCCGCAACACCCACCACCACCAGGCAACCGACCCACCAGCCCCAAGGCTTGGGAGATTATGATAGACACCATGCGACGCAACAAGGTGGCCATGATCACCGCCACGGACCTGGAAGCAGCGCAGGAAGCAGGCATACCGATCATCGATGTGCGCCCTGTTGACCAGTACCAGTCGGGCTTTATTCAGGATTCCATCAATGTACCACTGTACCAGCCAATTGAGGGCTGGGATCAGCGACAGATTTTGCGACGTTTGGGGTTTGCACTGTTTGGTGTGTTCAACGGCACTGAAATCAACCCCAATTTCCTCGAGGAGATGGCACAAGCTGCGCCTGACACAGACAAAGGGGTGGTATTGATTTGCAACCTTGGGGGGTCCATGGCACCTGTGGGCGAGCACAAAAAGGGACAACAATCACGGTATGGTGTTTTGGGGGTGGGGGGTGTTTGTTGAAAGGAGCCCCAAGTGCTGAGCACCTGGCCTCCCATCCAGGTCATTATTTGCCGCATACGAGTTGACACGTGCAGGATATAAGAATGTCAAGGTGCTCCAGGGGGGCTTTACGAATGGGTGGCGGAATGAGGGAAAAGATGTGTACTACTTGGAGTCGTGAATGTGTTGATTCTATTTTACTTGATGATGATGATGATGATACGTATTCTAATTTATGTTGTATTTTTGAACAAGAAGGCAACTGTGAAAAGCCACTGTGAGATTATTGTCACAAACCTGCTGCACAGATCCATCAAGCCAAACACTGCACAACCATATCCATCACGATGGGTTGTTTCAACATGTATATCCTGAATAGAGAGGGTACTTGCTTGTGTTATCACGAATGGAGACGGCCACGACCCTGCGATTTGCCACCAGAGGACGATCAGAAAAACATGTTTGGCCTCCTGTTTGCCCTCAGAACCTTTGCAGCTGCCCTTGATCCCATCAGGTACGGAGAAGGTGTGAGTAAGGCAACAACTGTAATACGCAACCCATCGACCCTCACATCCATAAACAACAGTGCCAACAAGCCAGCGCTGGGAGAGTCATTTCGGATAGGTGATGGATGCTCTTTCCACAGCTTTCGCACCAACAACTACAAACTGCACTTTATGGAGTCACCATCGGGCTTCAAGGTGCGCTATATTGAAACCAGCAAGATGTGCCCCCGTTTTCCCCGCAAAAATAAACCTTCGCACACCATGTACAGCTGGTGCTCAACACGGATCCAGCAGTTGGTGACCTGCGCGACCACTTGTGGCACATTTATACCAACATCTTTGTAGAGTATGTGATCAAAAACCCCCTGTACCAACATGGCCAACCATTCAAGTACGTAGTTTTGTGTGGTGTGCTCTTGGTGGTTTTCCACCTCCAATCTCCCTCACACACTTGCTCCCACTCATCTACCCACAGCTTTGACATGTTTATTGCACAGCTCGACAGATACATCCAGCAGCTAGGAATCTGACATCAAGAATGGCCTTGTTCGACCATGGTTGCTGATGTTGCTGAATACAAAGCAAGAGCAACCCCGCTTCTCAATGTAAAAACATCCTCATTTACAACCCTTTTGGAATTCCATAACAAAATGCTACCCAAACTCATCCCCCGACCACATCCCCCAAACTCGCATCATCTACTTGCCAATCACATTGGGCAGGTTGGCCACGCTGCCGATGATGTTGTTGGAAAAGGGGTTGGACAGGTGGGACACCAATGCCTCAATGGGACCCTGTCGGGTAACCAGGGCCTGCACTGCAAAGCCCACAAATGCCACCATGGCAAGGCGGCCATTCTTCACCTCCTTGACGGCGTTGTCCTTGGAGTTTTGGTTGAGGGGGTCGAATGGGAAGGAGTTGACAAAGCCAGACTGTGTTGTTTGGGGGGTGGGAGTGTGTGGGTGTGTGTGTGTGTGTACCACTAGGAAAACAAAACAGAAATGAACATGCTGAGATCTACAAATATGGCTTGAGAATTTTATCGAGCATTTCATCGAGCATTTCAAACAACAACAAAAACAACCCCCCATACCGTCTTGGTCTCCACCCAGCCGTTGTAGCGCTTAAGCTCAAAAAAGCCCATGATGAGAAACTCCACAGCAAGGAGAGGCCCAGAGGGCATCCAGTACTCCTCAGCACCAGCCTCAAACCACTTGGGCTTGCCGAGCAGCTCTGTCACGAGGATGCCCACCACGGCAGCCATTGCCCAGCGGCCGTTTGTCTTTTCTGCCTCTTGGTACCTGTTGTTGAGGGGCACAATGTCGTTGGTTGCTTTTTGGAGGGTTGCACGTGGTGACGGTCTTCACATGGGTGATGGTATTCCTAGGGATGATGTTCTGTACATGGACACCCATACCACTTGAGGCGGTCGACATCGGCTGCGCCCAGACCCAACTGTGCATGAGGATGTGCAGGTGGTGGGTCACCAGCAAATGAATACCTGCACCATCATCCCAACGATGTATACGATCTAGCAAACAGCAAGCAGCGCCAGCGCCAAACATCACATCCTAGGCTGCAGATCACGAGCTATGCTCCATCCCCCAACTTACAGGATCAAAGCCCGAGTCACCAGGCATCTCGCCCTTGAGGTGCGCGGGGGTCTGAATGCCAGGAAGCCATACGGGGCGGTCTGCTGCTGCAAACACACGCACTGTGCCACGAGCACGAACAGATGCGGTGGCACGATTGGCCACCCTCACGCCAGTAAAGGCAGGCTTTACGAGCATTGCGGTCTGCATGATGGCTGTCTAGGTAGATGATCAAGGCTAGGTGGTTGTCAGGGGCAAACAAGTCGTATTTGCAGTAGAATTAGAAGATAACATTGGTGGGCAAAGTCCACTCATGGTGATGATGACCCTGTACCATCACCAGTGTTGTGCATCTTGTTTCCCATCGCTCATGGATCACCAGCAGCAAGTGTATCTATCCGAAGCCACTTGGTCATGACCCACTTGGTGCCTTTGGCCACCGGGCAACCCCCATGCAATGAGTGACGGTCAAACGTACCATTCGGGTACATGCTGTAGAAGAGCAACGCATCCCCAGTACGCGGCTTATACTGTGTGTGTGATACATGTGTGTGGGGGTTGTTGTTGAGGGGTGTTGAGGTGAGGCAGGAGGGCATGCACGTGTTGTACATGTGCAACCCTCATCAGACCACTGCCAACAACATCTCACATGCATGATACAAACGCACACGATGCATGCGTACACGACATATACGCACCCACACAGCAAATGTAACCACAACACCTTGAGTCCCAGGTCGCAATGTTTGTAGTCTATGAGCCCCTGATCCAATCGTGCCAAGCCATCAGGGCCCTCTAGTGGGAAGATGGTCTCCCCTCCTTCCTCTGGTGCTTTAAGGTAAACCAGCACTGTTGCCAACTGTGTGGTGGCATGAGAGCATGTGCGTCAAAGCATGTGTGGAAGAGAACAAGCCGGTTTGGACACGTGATGCTTTGGATGTACAAGCATGGGATTGTCACCAGGCACCCGTGGCTATGCATGCATGTGTACATATTGATATACACACACTTGATACACTTTACATGTCATACCCTGTTGTTTTTTATTGGTCCATACATATCTTCAGGCATGTAGTCGTAATGCTGATCATAATGTTGACCAGTCTGATATCGCAAGATGTTGAATGCCTGAGTGCGTGAGAGAGTGTGTGTCATCATCATCAATGTCATCAATATCATCACCAATATCATCATCATCAATATCATCATCATCATCACCATCAGATCAATATCATCGATATCATCATCATCATCATCACCACCACTACCTCTCCATGATGCACTGGTATGCCTGTGAGTGCTGCTATTTTGTCTTCCACCATTGCAAACACAGGGTCCTGTTGCCTTGAGAAGAATGCCCCTTCTGAGGTACGCACACCCCTGCCATGAGGTATAGTATTGGTGTGTATTGGTGTGCCATCGATGTGTATTGGTGTGTCATCGATGTATATTGATGTGTCATCGATGTGTATTGGTGTGCATTGGTATCCAACAGTACACAACTACAACTACTACACATGATGTTTTCATGTCACACACATACACAACATCATATACAAAACCAACATTTGCCCCCACAATCCCCATCATCCCTCTCATACTTGTAATTGTCCTCAGAATCACCCTCGTTCAACACCAACTGAGAGGGCTGCATGTGCCCCTCTGCAAGCTGCCTCAAATGCTCTGCACTGGCCTCTGACAGAAACCGGGGCCAGTGGTAGGCGCGTGGGTAGATGCTCAGCTGCTGCACAGGCTGCACCAGGTAATCATGGTCCCCTGTCGACGCAGGCTCGAGTGCAGGGCGCTTTTGCAACAAACCCGCATTTGCTATTGCTTCTTCTGCCCCCGAGTATCGTGGTGGGGCAGGGGCGCTGGTGTGCTGTTGTTGTTGTTGTTGTTGTTGTTGATCATTGTCAGGTTGTCGGATGTTGGTGAGGCCATCGACAGCATTGGTTTCCACCAGTGCTCGGGGCTCACGTGGCTGTGTGATTGTGGTGGCTTTTGAACTGAAAAGTGGGGATACCAATGTAGGGACAGTACTACCTTGGGTGTTGTGCTTGGTTGTGGGACATCAGTCTGGACTCGCCAACCTATCACAAACATGGCCACACATAGCAACACTGTTACCCACCCCCGTTTGCTGCTGCTGTGTTGATGTATGTTGTATAATGTTGCACCATTATACTGCCGATACATGGTGTGTACACAGCTGTAATGCAGTGAACTGTTGTGTTTTGCACCACAAAACACATTATTTTTCACAAAACAACAACACCAGCTTGTTTTCATAAGAATTTAGTGTCGGACAGGTACCACGTGCATAAAACGTATACAACTCGAGTAGAGTACCATCACCACAACGATCTTGTCCGGTATCCACTGCATTCGTTGTCGTCAGCAGTACCCATCGCCGTAAACGATACCTACAACACCATGGAAGATCCTCCAGCTGCTCGTTCCTTTCTCACACACACAAAACTTGCAGAGCTCACCAAGGGCAAGCAGCAAGAAGTGGTGGTGCTGCGTCAGGACACCACTGTGGATCTTGCATTGCGGGTAGGATTGATACATACATGCAGTTGGGGTGGTTGTTGGGCACCTGTATCACGTCTTGCAACATGATCAACATCACAGACATTGGCAGCCAACCGCATCCTCTCTGCGCCCGTTGTTGCAACATCCAAATCAAGTGGTGGCGGCACTCCACGAGTATCTGTCACTTCAGAGGACATTACCGATGTGTTGGGCTTTGTAGACCTGCGAGACGTGCTCGCATCCTTCATGAGAGGTAGGCTTGTGTTTGTAGGGTTTTTTGGTTGTGTGTATGGGGGTGTGAGATGTAGTAGTTGTGATGGCTCGCATATCCTATTGGATATGCTACCTTCCCCACACATACACATATCAAATGGTACCCATGACCAGAATTGGATGGGACCAGCATCAAGGGCATGAAGATGCTCCAGCGTCTGCGTGTGTTGGAAACCAAGGGTCAGGAGTTTTCAAGCAAAAGCCTCAAAGACCTCAAGGGCAGCGGTACGTGGTGGGTTCTACCTCGTGTGGGTTGTCATTGTGTCAAGCGTACATCAATCACACATCCTGCATCAATCTTCTTTTCCTTTACACAAACTTCCTACACGTCAGGTGCTGATGGTGATTTCTTGCATCAAGGGACTGCTGAGTCAGCAACACTCCGGGAGATTATTCACAATGAATTCCTGTATCCCAAGGACAAGTATGATGGCATCCATGTTGTTGACTGTTTGTGATCTGCACGGTGTACCACTATCATCAACTACTACCACGCACAACAGGGCTGTACATGGTGGGGAAAGCACAAGCAAGCATGTACATCGATTGGCGCTGTTCAACAAGGAGGGGCGCATTACACACATTGTGAGCCAGTCAGACATAGTGCGGTATGTTGGTGTTTGTGGTGTTTGTGGTGTGTATATATTGTGTATGTTGTTTGTGTGTATATTGTGTGTATGTGGTCTGTGTATATTGTGTGTATGTTGTGTGTGTATGTTGTGTGTATGTTGTGTGTGTATATTGTGTAGATATTGTGTGTAGATTTGTGTGTATATTTGTATATGTTTTTGTGTGTAACAATGTACCATTATTACACATCAACAACAACACTCATGTAAACCCCCACCACAACACCCTCTCCCCCCCAAAAAACAAACAACAACACAGGTTTCTCAATGACAATGTGGACAAATTAGGCAGCCTCTCACAACTCACAGCACAAGATCTTGGGTGGGCAAACAAACCCCTCATTGGTGTCACACCTGAGAAACCCGCCATTGAAGCAATGCAGCTCATGGTGGAAAAGGGGATCTCTGCAGTGGCTGTGTTGGGGCGTAATGACAAGCTCATTGGCAACTTTAGTGTGTCAGAGTTGAGGTGGGTTGCTTAAAGTGTGGTTAATGTGATTTTGGTGATTGTGTGATTTGTTTGTGTGTTTGTGCGATTGTACTTGGGGTTGTGTGCTTCTGTTGCCGACATACACATACTCACACACAGCAACACACAGCAACACACACATACACACACATACGCACACACACCAACACACATCAACACACCCCATCCCACACAGAACCATCATGAGCGAGCACTTTGGTAGTTTGGCACTCCCTGTGGGTGAATTCCTGGCATTAGAGCATGGCACAGAGTTTGATGGATATACCATACGTAGTGATAGGACGTCCATGGATGCCACAGAGATTGAGGTGTGTTGGTTTGTTTGTTACAATTGCTTGTCACAGTTGATTGGTACAGAGGGTACAGTGGGGTGGGACTCTATCTGGGGTGTTGAGGGATTTGGGGTGGTGTGGTGATGTGTGTTTTGTTATATGTATCGTGCAATGTATGCAGTGCAAGAGGTGTTGACGGTGCAGTGTGCCCATTGTGCTGTGTATCCATTGTGTACTCATACCCACCCACTCAACGTCACCCCAACGTGCCCACCCACCACATCACATAGAAGTCCAAGGGTGCCAAATTTGCACATGAGCGTTCTGCCAGGGCCCGCAGCACTGCTCCAGGGTCTGAGGTGGGTCAAGCACTGGTGGTGCTGCCGCCCGACTCGACATTCAAGACCGTGTTGTCGACATTGGTTCGGCATCGCATCCATCGATTGTACATTGTTGACGCAGACGGCAAGGCGTTGGGGTTGGTGACACTGACTGACATTCTGCGCAAAGTGGTGGACACCAACATGTGATACTAGCATGTATTGTGATTGTGGGAGGCGGGGCAAGGAGGAGCAGCGCGTTGTTTTGTACAACCAATATCATCATGGTAAATTAGTAAACAATGGTATAGTAGTCAAATGGTACATTAGTCAGCAATTACAATGTGGTCAACAGGGTGGTGTTTGGCTGCACGGTTGGCTGCAGCGTGTCGTTATGGGCGACCGATCATCGACATGCAGCAGCGTGGCGTGTGTGTGGTTGCTTGCAGCGTTGGTTCACAATATGCATCCACAACACAATGCACGAAATCAAGAGCTATTGGAGCTTGGGGGCAATTTGGAGTGCAGCAGTGCCCTGGCATGCATGCTCGTCACTTTGTTGGCTTGTCAGAGGAATCACTAACACAAAACCATGCTCAACATCAAATACAGCAGGTATGTATGGTATTATGGGTAGAGTGTGCTGCTTTGGTGCTGCTTTACCATGCCGCACACATCCTCTACACATCCCTTACACAGCATGTCGCACGTCCCTTGGACGGACGTGCTGTTGCAGCAACATGGCAGCAGGAGCTTGCAGCAGATGTACCAGCGCTTACACGTGCCCTTGGTCGCCCCCCCGCACTGGCAGTCGTTGTCGTCGGCCAGCGCCCAGATTCCCTCCTCTATGTCTCGCGCAAACTGGAAGCATGCACACAGGTGGGCATCCAAGCCATGCTGCACCGCTTGCCAGGCACAGTTGGGCAGGAGCAGCTCCTTGCACGCGTCAAGAGCCTGTGTGAGGATCCCAAGGTGGATGGTGTGCTGGTGCAATTGCCATTGCCGCCACACATTAATGAGGACGCAGTGATCAACGTGCTCGATCCATGCAAGGATGTTGATGGCTTTCATCCAGTCAATGTTGGGTATGTGAAGCGGCGGGGTAGGGTGGTTTGTGTATGAAGTTGATGGTATGGACATGTACCATGATGTCGTTGCATCCCATCATCGTGTATTCCCAGGCGGTTGATGCAGCGGGGGCGTCATGCACGGTTTGTGGCATGTACAGCACTTGGAGCAGTGGAGCTTTTGCAGCGGAGCGGCATAGAGGTGGGTGGGTTGGGAGGAGGTTGTGATCATGGTAATGTATGGCTGTTGTTGTATACAGCAACACACTTGCTATAATGATAAACAACACATCAATACAATGATATACAAATAAACACATCCATAAACACCTCCAATCACACACACACACTGTGCTATAACAAACACCACGCAGTTGGAAGGCAAGACGGCAGTGGTGGTGGGTGATTCCAATGTCGTTGGCCTCCCACTAGCAATGCTCCTGCGAGATCACAATGTAGCAGCAGTCACCATTTGCCATCGGACAGCCCTTGAGGATTTCTATTCTGAAAACAACATTGGAAACAATGCAGATGCGTGTCATGCAACTGCACAGCACCGTGCAGAGGTGGGGGTGTGTTTACCTCGGCTACCAGGGCCCCGTGTGGTGTCTGCCAGCAGTGCAAATGTACCAACGCCACCGCAGCCAATGCCGAACAGCCAGTCATGTACAGATGCAGCCGCTGCCGCAGCAGCATCCCTACAGCATCGCCTGCAGTTGGATTTGCCAGCCATCACCCGTACGGCCGACATTCTCGTCGTTGCGGTGGGCATCCCCAAGCTGGTCAAGGCGGATTGGGTGCGTCCTGGGGCGGTGATTGTGGATGTGGGCATCAATGTGGTGCAGGGGCGTGAGCTGTTTGAGTGTTGCCCCGCAGGGGAGCGCCCGGCGGAATATAGCGTGGTGGGGGATGTGGATTATGATGATGTGGCAGGGGTTGCGTCCGCGGTGACACCTGTGCCGGGAGGGATTGGGCCGATGACTATTGCTGCTGTGTTGCACAATGTTTTGCAGAGTGTGCGTGGTGTGTTATGTTGATGGCCGGGGTGTTTTGGTCATGGTTCTGGTCATATCTTTTTTTCCATGTAATTTCCATCATCATTTCCGCATGACCTATGACTAGCCTACAGCTTACATTGCAACGTCAACACAGCTCAGGCTCAATAGCGGCCGCATTGGGGCATCACGAGACACGTCATTACCCACTTTTTTTGCGATGGTGTGGAAGTTGAGCGTGAGAAGGAAGCGCAATGACTGCACTGTGCCAAAGGTGCATATTGAGGCAGGCGGAAAGGATGATCACGTCGAAAGCAATGCTACGCGAAGAGCAATGCCATCCGTAAGGATGAGCACAGCAACAGCAGCTGCAAGCACGAGCACGTCGGGCATACAATCCACAGGCGTGTCCACAAGCGTGAGCCCCACAGGTAGCCCCACAGTGGACAGTGGAGATCACCCCGGGGCACTCCGTGCCCATCTTGGCCGATGTGTAGATACCTGCCTGGCCAACATGCAGACGGATCCTCGATTGCAAAGCATTCAGTCGACGATGGACATGATGCGGCTGCAGATGCTGGTGCTTGGGTTGGCATCAGGTTCCACTTCGGTGCAAGGTAGCGTCGGGTGTTGTGCTGCACAACACGAAGTACTGTTCCACACAAACACAACACACTTGTTTGACAACAGATTTGCGCAAGAGTTATGTGGATGGTCAACGACTTCGCAGCATGGGTATCACAGCAGAGCACATGGATGCAGCGGTCGATGTGCTTGCGCATAGCATGCGCAGCATTGGCATTTCACAGGTATGTCATATGATTGTACCATGAGATCTCTTTAGGTACTGTACTGACATGCACGCACCTGTTTAAACCACACACTACATAAACCACACACTATACCAGGAGGATTACACCACAGCCATGGCCAACATCGCAATGGAGCTCCCCATGTTTCAGCAGGCCGCACATGCCTCCCATGCTGCACATGATGGTTCCGGACATTATGGAACAGAAAGTGACCAGCATGAAACCAGCAGTGCACACATTGGTGATGGTGACAACGGTGTACCTCAACATGATGGCAGCCAATCAACTCGTAGTGCATCATCATCCCGCGGGCATGATGGCAACCATCATCACATTGCGCCATCACCTCCTGCGTACCCAAGCCCACATGAGGATGCTGTTGTAGCATGCCTGGGGAGCAGGCAAGTGCTCACGCTAGCAGTCAACCTGTTTTTCCGCAAGTACGTGGTGGTGGTGGTGGTGTGGTGTTTCCTGTGTGTGTGTGTGTGTGTGTGTGTGCGTGTGCGTGTGTGTGTGCATGTGTGTACCGACAACATCAACAGCCCCACCTTATTCACACATACCCATCCACTCACAACCCCATCCCCACAGAGTGATGGCAGACCCCCTCGTTGCCCCCTTTTTCCGTCACTACACACCCCAGCAGCTCCGTCCCAAGCTCGTCTCCTTTCTTGCGTTCACCCTAGGTAGCAACCCACGCACTATCGAAAGTCTGCAGGCTGTGCATGCCCCCTTGGTATCTCGGGGGTTGACCATGAGGCACTATGATGCTGTGGTGGAGCATTTTGTGTCAACGGTAACCCACTTGCGTGTAGAACAGGTGTGTGTGGGTGTGGTGGGGTGTGGGTGTGTGAAAAGGGGGAGGGGTCGGGGGGTCTAGGTTGCTGTTGGTCATGGGCGTGTGGGTGACAGTGGATTCGCGTTGTTTATATTCTTTCAGCACACACATACCACGTGCACATCCAACACACACATATACCACCCATACACATACACCACCCATACACATAAACCACCCATACACATACACCACCCATGCACACACCACATGCACATCCAACACCCACACATACACCACCCATACACATACACTCCCCCCACATACACCACCTGCACACACACACCACCCCCACACATACAGGAGGTGGTTGCATCTGCGAAAGTCAACCTCACTGCTATGCGTGTAGCATTTGAAGACCTCATTGAGCGGGGGCATACACCTGTGTATGATGATAGCCACTATGAGGACACATGATGGTGGTTGCGAGGACACATGATGGTGGTTGCGAGGACACATGATGGTGGTGGCGAGGAAAGATAATGACAAGTAGTAGCTTAGTGTGTGAAGCATGTGTATTCTTCATGGCTGTGTATACACAGGCAAGTTGTGTGCACTTGATTGGTGTGTTGTGGATACATTGGGTGCGTGCATGTATGTTGCTATGGTGCATACAGTCACACATCCTCCCAAGCAGTTGAGCATATTCTGTGACACTGCAGCGGTTTTCAATACCCATTGATTGTTTTGAGCAACCATTGCTGGCTTTAGACAATCATAGGTCATGTTCAGCAACTGCTATTTTGCAGTTGTTTTGCAGTTGTTTTGCAGTTGTTTTGCAGTTGTTTTGAGCACCCATTGGTCGTTGGTCCCCAGGCCTTGGTTATCACATAAGTGTCTCCTTATTCATCCTTTTTCTTTCTGCTCATGTCTTATTTCTTCTCCGGGGTCTTTTCTTCTTGTCTTTTTCACTCCATGCCTTTTTTTTCTTCATACCGTCTTTGTGTGTGTGCTGGTCTTTGTGTGTGTGCTGGTGTTTGTGTGTGTGCTGGTCTTTGTGTGTGTGCTGCTGCATATATTGTGTGGCAATGGTAGTGCCTGAACAACACTTTCTGAGTATCTCTGAGTATCATTTGTGCTGCATGGACAATAAACTGCACATGCCCACACACTCATTGCAGATGCTTTGCTGCATGTAGCCTTGCTCTCAATGCAATCAAGCATCTGCAATGAGTGTGTTCTATTACACAATAAAGGGCAAGTGGTTGAAATTCACATGGAGGTTTTTACACACTCCGTTTCCGTCGATGATTTGTGCTGCATGTTGCCCGCACACTGTCAATTTCTATTCATACTGAACACTGTCAAGACCTGTCCATGCTGATTGTGCTCTCTGCTGCTGTTGTGTGCATGCTATGATGGTGTGTGTATGGTGTTGATGTTTTTCCACCCAAGATCCAATTACAATAGTTTCACAAGCACAAAACTGCCAGTGTGTATTGCGTGATGGTGCTCTCTGACAAGTAACAGCCAACAACACGCTCACAAAAACACAACACTGTCAGAAACAACTATCAATATTGATATGAACTGTCATCAGCCACGTACATCATCAAGCACTCAAGTCATGAAACATACACCAGCATACACAATCTCACCTGCATCCCCCTGCCCCCTCTCCTTCCTCCCATCTCCCCTATTCCCCCACACACCTCTACCCCCCCGCAGCGCTCATCCCATACATTTTCGTCCACGACTCATACTTGCCCAACTGCTCCATCGACACACTCGGCCGTATGGCCTGAATTGCACTCGAAAAGTCACTGAGTCGTATCGGTCGCACCTGATTGGCCGGCACACTGGCCACGCGGGGGCCCAGTTCCCGGATTGCCACCATGGCAGCTTCTCGACAGAGTGCAGCCAGGTCGGACCCACTATAACCAGATGTTGCGTTGACTAGGTATCCAAGTTCGTTGTTGGTCAACGCATGGCGTTGACCGTGGAGGAGGTGGTGTACGATGGCGAGGCGGGCGGGGGCATCAGGGAGGGGGATGTAGACACGTTTGACTAATCGACGACTGTTGTGTGTGTGGAGGAGTATGTGTGGAGGGTGCGTGAGGGGTGGTGAGGGGTGTTGCTTACCATACATGTATTACTTGTATACACAGATATTCTTTGTATACACATGCACACATGTGGTACCAATGGATACACGAATTTTGTGAAAGCCCCCCCACATACACACCCTCCCCATGCACCCCCCACTCCCACCCAAACCCACATACATACCGCACAGCTTCATCCAGTTCCCATGGCCTGTTTGTTGCTCCAATCACCATCACCCGTTCACTCCCACTCGACACACCATCAAACTGCACTAGAAATTCTGTTTTGAGGCGTCTTGCTGCATCATGTTCTGATTGGTTGCGTTCAGAGAGAATAGAGTCTATTTCATCTGTGTGTTGGGTGTGGGTGGGTGTGGGTTGCATTGTGTGTGTGGGGGTTTGCGTGTATGTGGGTGTGGGTGTGTTGTGTAGGAAGGGAGGTGGTTTTTGTTATGTGAGAGAGGGTGTGTTTGTATGATGTCCACCCACAACAACCACGACTCCTCCCATGCAGTAGCACACACAAATAAATAAACATGGAAATACACATGTATTGTTATAAATGTATATTGTACTGTTTACAATTGTACTGTGCAGGCACATACCTATAAATATGATGGACGGCTGCATGTGTTCTGCTATGCGAAACAGCATGCGTACAAGTTTCTCAGCCTCACCATGCCACTTGCTAGTCAGACTACTTGCACTGATGGCAAAGAATGTTGCTTTTGCTTCATGCGCCAATGCCTATGATGTGGGTGGGTGGGTGGGTGTGATGTTGGGTGGTTTTGAAGTGAGAGAGGGAGGGCAATTTCATCCCCCCCACACCACACACACACACACACACACACACACAACCCCTTCCCCCACCACCTTGGCAAGCATAGTCTTCCCATTACCAGGTGGCCCATACAACAGCAGCCCACGTGCAGGTGCTCGGAGCCCTTGAAACAAATCAGCCCTGAGAGTTGGTAGTATGACCATTTCCTGCAGGGCCTGCTTTGCTGCTGGGAGCCCTGCTACGTCATTCCATGTGACAGAGGGTGTCTTGTCTAATACTTCAAGTAGGATGACGTCTCGCAACCTAGGTGTGAGGGTGTTTGTGTTGGGATGTTTGTGTGGGGGTGTTTGTCCATGCGGGGGCGTTTGTCCATGTGGCAGTGTTTGTGTGGGAGTATTTGTGTGGGGGTGTTTGTGTGGGCTGTTTGTACAGAGGGGCTTCATGCTCGTGAGGTGCATCCACACCAACATACACCACATACACCATTCCCACACACATACCGCTCCTCCTCTTTGCTCCATGTCACTCGTGCCTTGCGTGCACCAACCCCATCTCCCACATGCTGCTGTATCGCTGCTGCATCTGCACTGGTGCTTCTACTCATGGGCAACACTGCGCCACCACCACCACCCCCTGTCCCTCCCAACATGCCCACAGATACATGGTGCATCCGAGGGGATCGGCCGATGGTGGTAAGGTCTGTGGGAATGCCAGGCACGCTGCTTGTTCCAGAGGACGATGCGCCTTGGGATTGCAAGACACGCATGCGGTTGCGTATGCTGTGTTTTTGGGTGGAGGTTGGGTTTTGGAGTGTCATGAGATTACGAGAATAGCCTCTTCAGATGGTGGTGCAAGAAGATGTACAAGAAGATGGTCGTGTACTGATAGTACATGCCTTGCCCTTTATACGCGACCATCCCTCCACACACATCTAACAACACACACCTGTCTGCCCATGTTTGCATCTCTCGCCGCCACTTTCCCACGTTGCTGTTGGTGGGGTCAACACCAGGGGGCACGTTGAGCTGCAGGCCCTCTGCACATGCGTCCAGAGCCACTTGGTAGATCTTCAAGGCAGCTGCCGAGCTGCCCTCCTCGTCTTTTTGCACAGCCCGGTTCACAGCATCCTGGGAGTAGCATGGTGGCAGATGTTCGTGTGTAAGGAGATGATGCACTGCCAACACACACTTGGCACAAAATAACACCTTTGCCAAGTCGTGGTATCCACTGAGCTTGTCCAGAGCTGCCTTGTCTACAATTTTTGGGCTGGGAGCAGGCTTGCTGTTGCCAAAGAATGGCAACATCATCTTTGATTCAACACAGCAACCGTGTTGCTGTCACCGATGACAATCACTTTCGCGTTTGGATCATGTGCTTTTAGTGCTCAACCTCTGGTGGCATCAGCTTCCTTTCAATCATCAGATGGCAAATCACCAGTTACAAGCCTGTCCACACGCTCATCAGTACTTTTTCCAAAAAAAATCAAATCGTCAACTCTTCCAGCAATTCTGTAAATTTTCAACACGGTCAACAACTCCAAACAAAGAGCGCTCGAAAACGATACACCAGGCAACATTGCAAAAATACAAAACAGTACAAGTAACAAAACCTTGCAACGATATGCAATGCGGACAGTGTCGAAACAGGTGATCGATAATGACAATATTGACAAGTGTTAACCAATTATGTGGTCCAACATGCATGGTGGTCATGCCCCACCACGCCGAAACAACGTCTTCCAGCGTGGCTGCACTACAACTTGCTGCTGCTCACTGCTTGCTTCGCTGCAGTACGAGTCCATACTCGTGCGATGCCGTGATGCACGGGCACGGTGCTCATCAGCCAACGCAATTGCACGAGCATGCTGCGCACCAAATTCTGCAGCAGCAGATGGCGCCACGGCAGATGGTGCCACAGTCTGTTCCAGCACCACAGCAGGCTGGCCAATGCTGCCAATGCTGCTCAAACTGACCACAGAGGCTGAGGGTGTGATGGTCGGGGGGGGCCTGGCGCCGAGGTCAATACCCCGCCGGCGCAATGGTGCAGAATATTCTTCATGCCCAGGGACAAGTGTAGGGTCTAGGAGAGCTGCGGCGCTGCGGAGGGCTCGTGTTGCTGATGTGGTCCCCGTCACTGGGATGCTTGCAGTTGTTGCACGGGGTGATGGTGTTCTGTTACTGTGCAGCAACGTTACGGTGCTGGACACATTGCTGGACACATTGTCGTCGGTCAAAGAGCTGCGTTCCTTGCTGGTTCGAGTAGGGCGCGGGATTCTGTTAATTGGGAGCATTTGCACTCAACACGCTGCGTATTGAGGCTTTCGGCGTACGTCCTGAGCAATATTAGTGCAAGAATGGACGACAGGGTCGCTGGATGCTGATGAAATGCATGGCATGCATGACAGGATGCGTATCCTTCAGAAGATATCTGAGATACTTATTCCCCAGCTGTAATTTGTGTACGTGTGGGTCTGACACGAACAGGTTTGCGTTGCGGTACGGGAACTGTTCTTTCGCTGTTTTCACAATGAGCTTTTTACACATCAACCCTCCAAAAACATCACTAGCTGTCGTCCTCTTCCAACTCTTCCAGCTCCTCCTGTCCCACCTCTTCGTCCCCACCATATGTCAAAAACACAATAGGAAAGTGTGGCTGTTGACTCCAGAAACCCAACATCAACGCTGCCGCTGCCCCCAACCACAACCAGTTGGTGGTGCGACGACGGGGGTCGACTGCCATCCCTGTTGCAGGGCCTCCTGATGCCCTGTGTTGTATGGGGGTCAATGCTGTTGGTCATGGCGTCTTTCATATCCTGCTGTTTATTCAATAATCATCAGTGTGTGCACTCTGGTCATCAACTGATCACATCCCACCTACCCTTGTTCTTCTTCTTGCTCTCTTCTATACTCTTGCCATGCCTGCAACACACTCTCTGGTCGTGGTGGCACTGATGTTGCGTAATATTTTGTTGTAATCCGCTCCACATATCGCACCAGCACCGGCAATGATGTCAGCTGTGTTGTTGGGGTGATGGTGTTGAAATGTATATACCCAAGTTGTTGAATGCCCAATGATGGCATTCATATGTCACCTACACCCTGCAGTCCTACCCCAACACCCTCAACCCTCACCCTACCTTGTCTCGCAGCTCGGGTGGCATCACTGGCGAAACAAGATGGTACACCAAATGCCCATACAACAGTGCATCCACACTACTAGGCTCCTCACCAAATAAATAATCACCTTGCACCGCATCCATCTGAGCAGCAAAGGCAGCATACGCCATGGCAGCGTCCCCATACACAGCATCCCCCACTGCCTTGCCATACGCACCACGAAAGTCATGTGTCAGCACTGCACGGCGTATTCCCCATGGTACAATAAAGCTCAGGGGCAACGGCAAATCACGACCGTACGCGGCGCGCGTGTATGTGCGAAATGCATGGGATTCCACCCATGTCGCATACAACGTCGCCGGCTGCAGTCGTGCCACGAGCAATGCTGCAAAGGCATCCGCTTGTGCACGATGGGCAGCAGACAGGATGCCGTCGAGCGCACTGGGGGCACTATGGGTATCTGTAGAGGGGCCCTGCGCGGTGGGGCCCCGTTCAAGCTTGCGTATGATATCGGTCGCGACGAGCAGTTCGGTGGTTGGTGCGGTGTGTGGCTGCGTCCCGGGGGGAGGGGTTGGGGTGAGGAGCGTGCTGCCAACCTCCACAGCGGGGAGGTATCCTGTGTAGGAGTAGATGTGATGGGAGGACATATTGATGTTTGTGATGTTTTTCAATGCATCATCCCTGGCTGCTACCTGATGGAGAGGCATTGGCAGAGGTGCATGATGTGATGTTGAATGGCAGGCGTGCCATGCGCATGTAGGTCTGTGTGCGTGGATGAGAGTGTATCGAGTTGAGAGATGTATGATCAACCAAAGTCTCAATACCTCTAGCTGGATGCATGCTACTGATTTTGATGGGAGTTGCCAATCCGCAGGAATGATATAGAGCGTCGTGGAGGCGTTGGGGTTGGACATTGTGTGGATCTAGTGATGATGGGTTGTATGATAGATTACAGATGATTGGCTGATCTGCCCTGATGTAATATAAAACCAATTGCAATACAGTTGGTTTTTGGTGCTATTTGACAAAATATGCTGAATTCAGGATGTATTAATACACGAGTCACAATGAGTGCACGGTGTGTCGATACATGTTTTGTGATTCAATCACCATGCCTCCAGTACAAGAAGAGCAGGAGGTTTTAGAGGCCCTAGTGCAACGTGTCGCGGATTTGCAACAGCATCATGCTGCCAATCCACGAGATGATGATGAACAACAAGCCACATTCTCTGCACTGTCCATAACAAGCAAACTAAAGGTGTTGAACAAGGCCATGGAAACACAAGGCACAAGTTTACAACAAGATGTGCGTGGTTATGGTGTGTGTCACAACGCGTGCATGCCCCCGGGTACCATCAACACCGTCGCTTGTCCACACAGATGGCAACGCTCATGGCAAAAACTAAGGGCATGGAATCCCAGCTTCTTGCAGAGCAACATATAGCAGCACTAGAAGAGCTCAGTAGCTACATGGTGGCAGTGCCGTGCGTACAGGTGCCTGCACGGTACAACCCTTCGTCAGGCAATGTGCTGTGACAATGATATTGATGCTGAGAGTATTGATGCAATGTACCATGAGTTGTATTTCATCGCCATTTTGCGCATCGTCAAGCAACCCTGTACAATTTTCTATTAGGTTACCAACACCTGCCCCATGTGGTCGGCATGGTCGTGTGATTGTCGTTGTTGTAACTCATGAAACAGCCACCATGCATGGCGACTGCCAAGCAAGGGCTGGCAAAAATGCTTGGGGACAGTGCACAGTGTGGGAAAAGAACGTCGGCAACAGCCCCTGCTGTATGGAATCATGTTGATAAATTGTACTGTAGGTATACTGTGTTGGTATACTGTGGCCACCTGCAACATTGGTCAACCCAGCGGTCAACCATCAAAACGCATGGTCAACAGCAAGGCAAAAGAACAAGGCAAAACAGCAAGGCAAGCAGCATGCGCACATGGCATGGTCAACACAAGGCAAGCGGCATGCGCCCATCAAAGAAGACTGCAGGTGTGTTAGAATAGCAGGTATTCTTCGAAAACACAGACATTGGGGAAAAAGCAAGGCAAGGAAAAAGCAAGGAACATAGCAAGGCAAGGAACACAGCAAAGGCTGTGGTTATGTAGAATGGGTGGCAAACAGGGATGCGTGCAATATACGCATGTACATAATCAATGCATGGGGAATTCATGCGTCGAGTGTTGAGACAAAAGAAAACACCCATGCACCCACACCAAACACACACAGGCAACAACATGTGTACATGCGCACAACAACACGCACACATGCACACATGCTGCTGACCTATGTGTTGCTGGCAATTGACACAGGGAGTGTTGTTGTGTGGAGATGGCAGTGATTGGCAAACATACATGGGGCAGTACAAACCAGTGTCTTGGTGTGACATCGAGAAACGACAGTGGGCATTGTACCACGCATGTAGGGAAACACAGTTGAAGACGAATACACAGTTGACGGGAAACAGACATGAGGGATGGGCATGGAGGAGGGACGTGGGGAAACACAGTCTCTCCTCCATTCCCGGGGTTCATTATATTGACCAGTGGTGTTGACCAGCGGTGTTGACCAATGGTACAAATGTTATCCGCCGAAACACAGAAGAGCAGACAAACAGCTCAGCATGTACACAACGACACGCATGCTCTCTCAACACATAGCAACCATCATGCACAAACGACAACCACCAACAACACATGCAGTCATGATCAACTAACACTGATCATCAAGACTCCTTGTAAAGCACTTGAAACGCGGCAACAACAAACAGCAGCAATGCCTCACAACCCATCCTCGCAACGGCAGATGGATGGGTGCTTGGTCAACAACATGGTCAACAACATACCCTAGGACACACAGGTAGTACTTGGGTATGTACATAGTACGCAGCACACACATAGTATTGGTGTATATTGGTGTATACATGCAAACAACACACCATGATGCTGCCACAACATGGTCAACTGCATGTTGACCAGTCTATGCAACGCACACATGTGCAGTACACACACATGCAGTACATCTTTCTTCTCATGCAGTACTCATTCAGTATTCATGTCATATTCATGTTGTAATCATGTCGTATTCATGTCGTGTGCATGTAGTTCTTCTTGTTCATGCAGTGTAACTACCACCTATCCTCATGCAGTGTGTCCACCACCAATCCTCTCAGCAGCAGCAGCAGATTCAGGCAGTGCATGTGCCCTTCTGCGTGTGGCTATTATTTCAGCAGTCAGATGTTCTGTGATTGCTTGTGTGGTTGCACGTTCAATGATGTCTTCAAAGAGGACTTGGGTTGCCCTGAAATTGACTTCGGCTATGTTGAGGAGCTCCTGTGAGGGTGTTTGTTTGTTTGCGTGTTTGTTTGTTTGTGTGTGTGTGTGCGTGGTGTATTGATGTGTGTGTGGGTGTTGTTTGAGGCGATGGGCGGGTTGGTTGGGTGGGGGTACATGAGGCGTGTGAGGGTGTATGAGGTGTGTGGGGGTACATGAGGCGTGTGATGGTGTATGAGGTGTGTGGGGGTACATGAAGCGTGTGAGGGTGGGATGGATGAGGTGTGTGATGGTGGCCACACCCACACCACACAAACAGGCACACACAGCGCATACCCGATCAGCACCCACTGCACTCAGCGACCCCAAAAACACACGCATGACTTTGAAAAACAGCGGCATATCTAATCCCTGGCTGACCATGCCAGTGTGTATTTGATACATACGATCCACTGATACGGGTTTCAACCCCAGTGCATTGGCAAAGAATGACAACTGAGAGGGGGTGGGTGGTGGGGTGTGAGTGTAAGGGTAAGTGTGTGAGTAGGTGTGGGGGTATGTAGTTTGAGTGTGTGTGTGCATGTGTATGTGGGTGTGAGTGTAAGGGGACATGTAAGGGTATGTGTCAAGTGTATGTGTGCACAAAGAGTGTGTACATGGCAGTGTGTATACATGACAGTGTATATACATGACACACCATGCTCCTCTTGGCTGCTGGTGCTGGTGCCCCTGCAAAAAACAACTTGAGCTGCTTATCAGTGGTACACCTGGTGTGTGGGTGTATGAGTGTGTTTATGTGTGTGTTTATGGGGTATTCTTGTGTGCATTTTGTATTGCTCAACATACATTCATGTTGTCAATGATCAACAGTCAACACAAAAACACATGCCATCAACGGTCAACCGTCAACACACACAGTCAACGGTCAACACACACATACAATCAACAGTCAACACACGCATAGCATAGTCAACACACACAACATACTTGCGATAAAAGAGGTTGACGGCATTACTCAGTGTCTCCCTCCCCCCAAACATGGCCACCATACGCTCATCAATCACATCCTCTTGCTCAAAACTCAGCTGAGAGGCGGCATCATCCCATTCACTGTCATGTTCATCACCGGGCAGTAGCACATCGTCACCAGCACCCACAGCAGACAGGGCGTGTGTGCTGCTTGGTGCCAGCCATGCCCTTTATAGGTGGTGTTTGTGGGGGAGTGTGTGGGTGGTTTGCAGGGGAGTGGGTGTGTGTTGTGGTACGGGAGTGGGTGGGTGTTGTGCGTAGGGAGTGTGTGTGTTGTGCGTAGGGGAGTGGGTGTTTGTTGTCAAGCATGCCCTCCACAATACACCTTTCCCACACAAACACCCCCTCTCTCCACCATTCCCCTACAAAAACACCCATCCACCCACCCCGTACACACACCAGCGATGTACTGCACTGTGTTGACCATGTTGACCATGACAATTGTTGACTGGTGCTGACTTGACACTCTGTGTGTCCCTGGGTTGGTCAAACTCATGGCGGGCTGCATGAAGGTTGACTTGCGCTTTGTTGACCATACCCTGTGTGTGGTGTGTGTGATGTGTGTCAAATTGAAGAGAATGATGTTGTGTGTTGAGATAAGGCATGGGGTACTATACAAAGCAGTACTATACAAAAACAGCACTATACAAAAACAGCAATCATTCCTCTGCATACCTGTGGTGCTCCCATGGCACACAATGTGTTGACAACCTCAGCTGCTACAATATCAAACAATGCCACTGAAAACCCAGCATGAGATAACAACTGGTTTTGCATGTACAAGCCCATGTGCCCTGTGGTGATGATGGTGCGGTGGTGTTAATGTGGTGGTAGTGGTGGTGGTGGTGCTGGTGGTGGTGGTGCTGGTGGTGATGTACAGGTGGTGATGTAGATGCAGAGTGAAACACAAGGGCAGGGAATACGCCCAACAAACAAAAAGAGGGGGAAGACAAGGAATACACCCACAACATACCTTTATTAGGCTCACCCAGTGCACACATAAGCAAATGTGTCTGTGATGTGTATGTGAATGTGTGTGAATGTATGAATACCGTGTGTGTATGTGCACATACACACACAAAAATATACAGCAGCGTGCAAAAACACACACAGAAACACACGCGCACACACGCACACAGAGAGAGAGAGAGAGAGAAAACACACCTGCAATCGCACAATGTCCATGTGGCTCAACACATCACACAGCACAGGCTCCATCTCAAGCTTGGCACTCAATGCCTGCATACACTCGAGCATATCTATTGCATCAGCGCTTCCTAATTCCATCCCAACCCCTGTTTTATCCATCCCACCAGAACCAGAGACACATTCCATCCCACCAGAACCAGAGACACATTCCATCCCACCAACCCCACCAGCTCGACCACGGAATGGACATGATGATGATGTCACAGCACCACCATGAGCAGCATCCCTTTGTCTAGCGCTGGTGCTGTTGTGTTGCACATGCCCACGTGGTGCTTGACGATGCATGGCAAATGGGCATGTGCCACGTGCGTCGTCTGCGTGATGATGATTATCATAATTGCCACTCCGTTGGGGGTGGTGTTGCAATGGCCGTTGATCGTGTGAGAAACGCCTCAGAGGGCGATGTGACCCATGGGAAGTGGGTGTCTTGTTGCTGCTCACAGGACGAGAGGGGGCAGTGGAGGGGACATGGGAGCACGACACCGACACCCCCTGCAGTGGGATGGGGGGGTCTACGGGATCTGCCACCCCCTGCACATCATCATCTTGTACCTCGACAACATCTGCCTGCTTGGTACTATTCCCATCCTTGCCGCTGCGGCGCTCACCAATTAGTGCACGTATTCGACGCAGCATGCACTACTGACTGTGGACTGGTTGCACACCCAGCACTGATTTTCTCTGGCAAGCTGCCCGATGGACACTTTTTTGTACTGCTGTTGTACTGTTGACACGCAACCCCCGAATCTGCCAAACCCTAGAGAGTAAATGAGGCGCAAAATGTGGGTTGTGCACGTGGCGTTGCAAAGCCCCATGGGTAGGTGTACACAGGATTGCATTCTATGCCGCAAGGACAACAGCTGCAAACAAGTGCAATCAACACACCTGCTCTTCTTATTGATACAATGCACACGTCTTTCTCAACCACTGCATGTGCGCAAACGTTCTGCCCAACAAAATGCAGCAACACATTTTGCACACCAAGCTACTCGATTGGATTGCATTGGTGGGGAATACAAGCATAAACAACAAAACAATAAGGTAGACGTCTAGACACGTGCGTAGCAAAAAGCGTAGCACAATCGATCGAAAATTAACCCACCGCACCCGCCCCGCCCTCCTCCAGCTCGTCATCATAGTCGATCACAACTTTTGGTTTTTTCTTAACCTGCTCCGTAGCTGGCACCCCATCCTGTGGCTCTCTCTCTGTGGCACCGTCGTCCTCAACGACCTCGTCCCCCGTCTTGCGTATCCGCCGCTTGCCGCTGGTGTGGTGGTCGTCACCCTCTTGCGCTTGTTTCCTCGCTGCTTGTTTTGCTGCCAGTGCCTCTGTGTGTTGGGTTAGCGAGGGAATGTGGCATGGTATGTGTAGCAGGTGTATATGCATGGTATAAAAGAGGTGCAGATACTTGTTGCCCTCACACATGTCGCACACAAGTTTCTCTCCACACACACATCTTGCTCACACACACACAACCCCTACACACCTTTCTTCTCAGCTGCATCGTCTGCTGCCTTTTGTAACAATGCCTTCATGTCATCATCTTCCGCCATGTCTATTGCTGTGACACCCTGTCTATTAAGTTGTGTAGGGTCTGCACGCCGACGCAGCAATAATTCTACAGTTGCCTTGTGACCTGTGTGTGTGTTTTATATGTGCTTTATGTGCTGTGCTTTTTTTTAATGTGTTATGCTTTCTGTGCTGTAAAAACATTGCACCATCATTTTGCATGTACTATAAAACAAAGCGTTACCCATACCACGCCTGACTGCTAGGTGGAGTGGCGTTTCCTGCATGCGTGTTGTTTTGCGATTTGCTTTTATACCTGCGTGGTGTAATCATAGGGGTGTATGAGTGCAGTGGTGCAGCTGGAATGCAATATTCTTGTGTGCATCCCCAATGTACCCACCCACCATTCACAACACCTGCATTGAGTAGATATCGCACTGCTTCTGTATGTCCCTTGCTGGCTGCAAAATGGAGTGGGGTCATTTGATCTTTTCCCACTGCCTGCACACTTGCACCTGTGGAGGAGCAGGGTGCGCAGTCTGTAAAATGCTGCTCAACAACCACCCCACACATTGTACATTCACCACCACAACAACCTTCTGTCACTAGCATTTCCAACACAGCCACGTGGCCCTCGAATGCTGCCAGCATGAGTGGCGTTCTGTTGTATTGATCACGAGCATCCAATGGAGAGGACTTGCCGCGTGTACTGCCAGCAGTTGCTTTCGCTATTGCCACTGCAAGTTCCGAAATATTGCCTGCTCGTGCAAGTGCATGCAGGTCAGCCATGGTAACGTTGTGTACGAAATAAAATTGCACTGGAAAAAACAACTCTACCTCAATCACAATAATGAGTGCAGACCAACCAACACAGCGCTTGTTTATTGGTGGTGCAACATCCCAACAATCATGGGAAAGCCTGCAGCAACGTCTTGGGTTGTTTGGAAAGGTGTTGACTGTGGAACATCCAGCACCCAAACCCACAGCCAGACCGTTTATGTATGTGGAATTCGCCCCAAATAGCCAACAGGATCTCCACAAATGCATTACAACGGTATGTGTGCTGGATGCAGTGTGTCAAGTATCGGTGTCCCAAATTGACCGACTCCCATACCACCACCACCCACAACACACACAGTTGAATGGCACCAAGTGGCAGGGCGCTACGCTTCGCATTGAGCGTGCACAAACCAGCTACTTGAGCAAGCTCCAAACAGCATGGGAAGAGGATGCTGCTGGGGGTGAGGCAGCAGAGGGGGGGGATGATGACAATGGCATCCCACCTGCCACATACCCTCTGCGCATTTCCCGGCCGCGCAAACGCCACAAAGTATGTGGGGGTGGATACCTGCATCTGTCTTCCAGGAAGCTGTTGTTGTGTAAATCAACATGTGTACGCATACGCTCACCCACCTACATAGACACCCACACACATTCCCACGCTCTCACACATACACACACACACCAAAAACACGCAGCCACTGTTAATCACTGAGCAAGGTACAGGCACCAAGACACTCCATTTCCCACCAGCTGCACTACTGCCGATGGATCGCCTGTGGGGCAACCCTGATGGCAGTGGACTCAACCCCCCACATAGCAATCGTATGCAGCATCTCCACACCACAGTCAAAACCCCACACTCTGTAAAAGCTGGGTCATCCGCTGAACATCATCAGCACATAGAACACACACATGATGGTTCCGCCACACAACATCCCGCCACACAACATCCCACCACACATCCCACTGGAGGGACACACCCTTACAGTCATACAAAGACCATGACGCGACAAACACGTACTCCAACTCTTCTGCAGACACATACTACTCCTAGTACCACCACTAGTACTGCTGTAGCTTCTGGAATGCCTTCAGGAATGCCACACAAGGGAACCAGGGGACCCAAGGGAGGAGTTGTGCAGGATGGAGCAGCAAGGGAGGCAATGCAGGATGCCATCAGACATGCCATGGCACGTGCTGCTGGGCTTGTTGATCGGGGGGACAGGGGGACGACAAGGACGCATGGGGATCGGATGACAGCAATGACGGATGGGGATGGGGGGATGACAGTGAATTATGCAGCAGCAGGGACAGTAGGGGCAGCAGCAGCAGAGGCAGCAGCAGGAGAGACAGCAGTAGGACACCGTAGCACCAAAAAATCAGCAACAAAACCCAAGCAGCTGCAAGAATATGTTGCAGTGGCTGATTTTATGAGTGAGGGAGAGGAGGAGGAGGCTGTGGGCATGAAAAGCGCAGCTTTGGGAGGGGATCTGGACAGGTTCAATAGTAGCAGTAGTGACGAAGAAGGGGAGGATGAAAAGGGGGAGAGAGCAGGGAAGGGTGTGCCGCAGGTGGATGGGGCTGCAGATAGTGAAGAGGAGGAGGGGGAAGCAGGAGAAGAAGAGGAGGAGGATGACGACGAAACGAGTGTCTCGCGTATTGAGGGAGAGGAGGGAGAGGACGAGGGAGAGGAGGAGGGTGGGCAAGCAAAAGAACAAGATGCAGACAGCGATGAAGACAGCAGCATGCAGCAAACCAGCAAACCAGGAGGCAAGCTGCAGGAGGAAATTGCTCGTGTGCAGCCGCTGCTGTGGGGCCTGCCTGGGGCGATGTCTTTTTGTCGACAGGACAGTGAGGACACCATTCGTCAAAAGTGGCGTGAAAACAGGCCAAAGTGGACAGAGGAATGGCGATCAATGCGAAAAGCAGCAGTGAAAAAACAGGGGGGACGACGGGGGAAAACACGACGGCGGTGACTTTTGTTGCCGCTTGTGTCTGTTGTTCTTGTATTGTCCATCCTGTACTACCATGTGCAAAACACCCATTGTCACTGGTCACTGAAATGGCGTTACACAGAAAGAAAGTGCACGCAGCAGCGCGGCAAAATGCCACAGCGTGTGGATGCGGCAGCATACATCCATCCATGCACACCCACATAACCGCTGCTGCTGCATGAAATTGCGGATGGTAATGCTGGCAACACCAACAACAACATGTGCTTGAGACATGCGCGTGTGCCAACATCACTGTACATCCATGCACATAAATGAAAAGGAAGAAACCACAGCAACGCCATCCAAGTGCTCCTGACAATGAAAATGGTGTTTTGAGAGTGTGCAGACTCTACTCCTGAAGTATATCCAAAAGTACTGCACCATCCTTATGCGAAGGTGGACTTGAACTCGGGCACAGTCTCGGGCACCTTCTTCTCGATGGATGCACGCTGCACGTCGATGGACTGGCGGATGCGCTCATCCAAGACAATCACGGGCTGGTGCGAGTACTTTTGGATATACTTGGAAACAGAGCCCTGAGGGTTGAGAGGATTTGTTAAAACGGGGGTGTGAGCACGCATTGTATTCTGGACATGATGTCCCCGCACCACACAAAATGCTGCTAGCAACCCCCACCACACACAGAGAACAACCACACACCGAGAAGAACTCCTGCAGCTTGGAGCGCTGGTGGTGGGAGATGACCACTGCCTTGACGTGGAGCTTCTCAGCCTCCTCACAGATCTTGGCAGCAATGGTCTTGGGGTCGGTCTCGGTGTGGAAAATATCCACAGAGTAGGGGATGTTGCGCTCCTTGAGCATGGGCACAAAGCGGCGCTCGATCATGCCCTTGGCTGCCTCAATCTGCGTGTGTGATATGCTCGTGACTGACCCCATACATCTATTGCATCAAGGCCAATCATCACGAGCCAATCACCCACCACCGACAACTCTCTCCAATATGCATGAAATCCATACCTCGGCGGTGCGCACGGAGGGGTCGGCGTTCATTCCAGTTGCGGTACCAGCCACAGCGGGGGTACGCTCGTGGAACTGGGGGTAGGGGTTGGCGATGCAGTGCATGAGGTGAAACTCCTCGTCTGTGTGTGGGAGATCTCTCGATGCAAGATACGCGACCGTGTTTCGAATGCACAAGTGCTGCAATGCACCATCCAATCAACTGCAGTGCATTCTATGTGATTTCTACAACATTCAGGCCAGGCAACGGGCGCGCGTGACACAATCCGCATGCTGTGGGATAACTTGCCTTTCCACACGTTGGTCAGTGCCCACAGCACAGCCTCCTCGCTGTCTTGGGTGTCATCGACGGGCACCAAGATGTGGGTTGCCTTGGCAGGGCGATTGGCGTTGATAGCCATGCCATCGATGGAAAGACGACCCATTTTTGTACTGTAGTTTGTGTTGTTGTGATAGCTGTGTGTTGTGCTGCTTCTGCTTGGTTGATTTTGATGTATATATATAATGTGACACCGACGATGTATACAATACTTTTGATAACCACATACAGATTTCATACAACGCAGTCACCTCATGCCTTGCTCTCTTGCTCAGGCATCCCTGCACACAGCCATGCTGCCAGTCCCACAAAGGGCACAAAGCGGTATGCAGGAGCTGCCCGCGGGCCTACCAACATGGCCTGCCACACACTGTACAGACCGCAATCCAACACAAATGCCCAAAACACACGATCTGTGTTGAATTTCTCAACCACATACTCCCACCGGGCATCCCAGCCACCAAACTCGGGGCGGCCCGTCACCAACCATGCAGCGCTGATACTAAGGATGAGGAAGCCCGTGATACCCACTGCCGGTGCCCATGTGGGTGGGGGGGTGGGGGGCGGGATGGTCTCACCCGCTGTCGATGCACTGGTTGACGTGCTGCTCCCACTTGTGGTAGCAGGCAGCTCTTGAGGGTAGCCATCCAATTCCACGTGCGTGTGAGGGGGTTCTGGTTGTGCGGCGCGTATGGCAAGGTAGGGGACGAAAAACACATTGGTGACAAAAAAGATGCCCAACCACCATGCCACTTGTGTTCTCTCCCCCAATGACTGTGTTCTGCGATCATGCAGTATGACTGGGAGAAACATGAGGCTCCATGCATTGACTGTGTTGAAGAAAGCTTCATATACAGGGTGCTCCACTGTGTGTGTTTGGGGGGGGGGATGTGGATGATAATGATGCGTGGCGCACACACGAGGGTATGTTTGGGCATATGTGAATACACACACACAACACACACAACACTCACACAAATTTATGCATGCATTTGTGAATACTGCATACTTGAACACTGCGTGTTCATCCCACACGTTCATCGCACATTGACAACCATCCCCACACCTGGTGATGGAATGAATGTCAGCCCAACAGCATTGGCAGCAATGTTCACATAGAAGAAATTCAAACTCATATTAAACAGCTCTTGAAACACAGATGGTGGTGTTTGTGTGGCAGGAAGGCCGGGGGGAATGGTGCTAAACATCACCAACGACACATATGCTGTGTTTGTTGGGCGAGGGTGGGTGGGTGAGGAGGTGTGTGTGTGCGAAAGAGAAACAAGGGGTGGTGGACAGAAGAAAGAGCTGGCGTACAACAGTAGTGTGTTTTCTTGCGAGGGAATGTTAAATACAGCAATTAATGCATCCCCATAGCACACAGCAAAAACAACATACATTCCCATCCACACTCAACACACCCTCACATACCTGCATAAAACCCCCACAACCCCACGGAAGCCCAGGGTATGGTTGGATTGGACCCAAATTGCTTGACAAGGGGTGCCAGGGTGCCAATTGCTTGCAGTGCAACATCCCCGGCCTTGATGGGGGATTCCACAATGTCACGTGCATAACAAATTTTCCCTTGTGAATTAATCTTGTAAAAACTACATCCTCGTGCATTGGGGAATGGCTTGCCATCCAATTCCACGTGCCACACGACGCCCACTTTGCTGTCATCGCCACTGGTGATGTCGTCCACGATGTAATCCAGGCCATCAGGAACCAATGCACAGACATCCTGCAAAAACGCTTGTACTGCACCCTTGCCCACTTTGGGATCTGGGTAGGTAAAGTCCTCATACAGGATATCATCTGCTATGTATTGCAGGGCGTTGTCTATGTTTTTGGCATTGACTGCGGTGTAAAAGGCGCGCACCACATCTTCAGGGGATGACGAGGTGATGGCAGCAGAAGTATGCTCTGTGTCTGCTGCCTGGGGAGGGTCAAACAACACGTGAACGTGATGGCGCCTGCATGGAATGATCTTGTGTAGTGGGGCTCTATGAGGTGTCTGGATCTTTCTCAATAGCACTGCAGTTGTGTGTAGATGAAACGCATGCGGACAATCGTGCAAGGCACGCTGTTGATGAGTGAGGCGATGCATGGTTATGGATTGCCAGGCACTGTGGGGCGAGCAACTATGCACGTGGCAAATCCTGCCGTGGCACAATTGTCTAGTTTACAAAATGTGTTACAAATGCTATGACTAAGTGTTTTTTTATTGGTATGGGTGTCATATAGACCCCCACTCTCTCCCCTTTCCCCAAGAACTGGTTTCCTCTTCACTCACTACCCCGTCATGCTGCATTTCCCCCCAGTCACTATCCCGTGTACTACTGGACGGATCCACCATGGGCCCCTGCTTCCGCTTGGCACCAACCATTGGTTTGTCTTCTGCTCTCGGTTGGAGTTCCTCATCACACACATACTCTTGGACAATCTTGGTGCGTTGCGCTGCTGGAATTGCGAGCCACAGTGCTGCCATTGCCTGCAGAATCTCATGGTCGGGGATGTTGATCATCACCACCCTGCTGGACAGCTCACAGCCACAATACGCCTGGGGGAGTGTGTGGGGGAGCGTGTGGTCATGTACGATGATGACAGATGATGACAAATGTACGCACACATCATCATCATCCCCTACCCATTGCAATATGACCCCCACCACAACACCCCACTCCCACCACAACACCGCCCCGGCATACCCAGCAACGGTCTGTGTGACTACACGCCACCCGACCTTCCCCCCCCTTGCCACATCTGCACTTGATATAGGAAAAAAACGGCAACGCACTACACAAATCACACGTTACATCTTCTGCCGCAAGTGCCTGGGTAGGTGCGTAGTCCTCCTCACACCCCTCCTTGCGTAGCATCCACCGAGCATGCAGTTCCCGCACCCCCAGGGAAAGCACAGCATCATGCAGGGTTGTTACATTGTCTCCCACATGCAGACCATGTGCTTCCAGGTGTGCCTGGAGGTCTATGCGGTCATGGTGTGGATGGACGGTGGTGGTGGTGGCCAGAGTGCGCAGGTGTGACACAAAATCCGTGTCGAGTTTTGTTGTGTCGTGCATGACCACATGCATCATCCACTCTGTAAACCAATGTGGTGGTGGTGTTGTAATAAGTTGTAGGTCTGCAGTGTTGCTGTCCAATGGCACCTGCTCAATGTGCACATCACCAACACCAGGACAATGGTGTGCACACCAGCCAGCACAGCCCTCCGACACCTCATCAGCTGCAGCCTCCTTTAACAACCTCAACACATCCCCCGACAGGCCTGCACGAGACACCACACGCTGGAGGAGGGCCGCCAATGCGGGCGGGGGGCCAAGCGGGGCCCCCCGTGCTGCGCGGCTTGCCTCCCTCCCCCTCGGGCACATGGGCAGCCCCCCTGTTTTGAGCACAACGTGCATGGGTTGCATGGTCTCCAGTACCCATGCCCAGAGCACACGTTCATGGGAAAATACAGCTGGGCGCATGTTGGGCCCACTGCTATAGCTATCCACTGCCAGTTGCCCCACAGGGAGCCAGTTCCACATGGCCACATTGGCAGCTTCAGCACAGTTGTACCCATGATTAAACCCACAGTGGTAGGCACGTGGGTAGGTGACTATGATTTCCCCTGGTTGCTGTATTGCATGATACACAGGCACACCTGTTGTGGGAAAGGGTGGTGTGTTTGAGGTGTACACCTACACACTACACCTACATTCCCCCTCCATATCGAATCCCCTCATATCAAATCCCCTCGCAATAACCCCCCATATCATACTCCCCCATGTCACACCCCCCCCTCCCCTATCATAAAACCAACCTGCATGGGTGAGAATGTATGGTGAAAGCACCAATGTGAGTTGATGCAGCACATCACGGTCCTTGCGAAACAAGTGGGGCATATGCAATCGTAATACTTCTTCACATTTGCGAGCACCATCCATAGGTATGCCATACCTGTTGATGGTGGTGGTGGGTGTTTGATGTGGAATTGATGTTGTTGTTGAGGTGGTGGTGGTGGTGTTTTTGTATAATGCATGTGCTGATGTACAACCCACATAAAACACCACACCCGCACAGCATCAAACACCATAAATAACACACCATAAACAACACACCATAAACACATCATAAAAACAACACCAAACACACCATGTCTTGGCAGCACCATGATGATGATAGTTGCATGAAAACAAAAAATGATCCTCAGTGTGCCAACAAAATGTGGAAAACAGGGCCCCAAAGTAGAGCCATGGGACAGTCAACCCTCCTACCGGACGGCCCAATTTGGTCAACAGAGAACCCTTGCCCAGGGAAAGGTTGCGAATTATTGGGGGTATGTGATCATACAACCTGTACAGGTGGGTGTGGCATGGGGTTGCTGGGTGTGCCACTGAATCTATGCATACAATAGGCAAAACACCGCACACCATGATAGTCACACATATACAAACACAACACACCCATACAACCAACAACCCCCTTGCACAACAACACACCTTCCAGTGTCAATGTCAGACGCATATTCCACAGAAAACACATCCTCCTCACACACACGCTCCACCATGTTCCAATACACCTCCTCCATCACGGAGGTTACTGCAGCATCCCCACCATCCTGTAGCGCCTGCGCCAATCGTGCAGCATGATGCGGGTACTGCTGTTCCCATTCTGCACGCACACGTGTTGCATATTCAATGTATGCCTTGTGCGTGTACCCCACGCCGTCATCGAATGCCTGCCCATCTTGTAACCTATGCACATGTTGACGCTTGGTCTCAATCACCACATCATCTGGCAAGCAAACCTCCATACTGGGCCTGCATTCAGGAGGAAGGATAATTTTGACAATGCCAGCTTCCTCTCCCGCGTCGGCAAGGGTGTGGATGTATGCCAGGGGGTCGGCTTGCCATTCCGCGGCGGTGGGGCGAAACACGGGGCATTCAGGAATGGACTGCTTGTTTGCACGTTGCTGCAGGTTTTTGCGCATTGCGCTGTACAGTGCAGCATCGTCCTCTAGCATTTTGGTGAGCATGATTTTGCTTGAAGGTTTGCGTTGTCGTGTGGATGTCCTTGACGCCATGGTGTTGTGTGTGGTGTCGTGTATAGATGCCCTTGTGGTGGCGTGCACTTGGGGGTGTGCTGCTTATGGGAGCATCATGATCATCGGGTTCTATTGTCGTCCAGGGGAGATGTGCAGATGTGCTTCATCGAATCAAAATGACCGTTGAAGGACAATGATGCGTGACGGTGATGCGCTGTTGTACATCAAAACCACATTGGCAGGGATCTTTACAAAACGTGACACGCGTTTTAACCAACCCAAATTAATGTTTTCACAAATACCATCATCCCTGTCTCGGAGAAAACCCTCCGCCCCCCAACTTGGGCACTCATCTCATCAATGGTGCGAGTTGGCACCCTTGGCAGCACGCGATGGTACAAATTTCCCAAACAGCGCTTCTCGCACAGCTGGCAGGTTTTGAGAGTAGGCAATGCGCAGTCGGTCGTCCAGTGTGTTGGAGCATGTAATCTTCCCACTGGCTGACACCAATGCCACACCCCCAAGGCTGTGTGTGTGTAGGGTGTGTGTTGTTTAGAGGATACATACATAGCAAGAGATGCCTTTTGGTGCACACACTTTGGTGCACACACTTGGTTCATTTCACTGATATCCACATGCATATCCACGCACATATCCACACATCCAATGCATCACCACGTACCAAGACTCCAACTCTTCATCCTCTGTTGGGGGTGGAGGCAAAAACTTGGTTTCGTCTACAGACAAGGATGGTGCTGGTTTGCCAAACTCCTTTTGAAACTTGGCACGCGCTGGTTCCAAAACGCTCTTGACAATGTCCACATCCACCTTGCGGCACCGTACAACACACGAGGGCTCATCCAACTTGTTTGCCGCCTGAATGTGTTGCGCGTGTGTGTGTAAAAGCAGCATTCCATTGCACACGTCTAAAACCACGCGCATGTATCACACCCAAGCCAACCTCACACGCCCAACCACCCCCAACCACCTCTACACACCTGCACCAGCAAGTCTGTGAGAAGGGCAGCATACTTGGACTTGTCTTTGCTCACAGCTTGCAGCTGCTTCTCTGCTTCTTTGATGATATCTGCCAAGACAGTCTCACGCGCCGCCAAGACCTTGAGTCGTGACTCGTTGAGCTGCTTTGATGCCTCTCTGTGAGGTGGTGGTGGTGATGATACAACCATGTGCTGCATGCGCAGCCATCTCGATGCATCCCGCCCACCATACATTTTTTGCTTGACCGTGATCTGCGCCTCCCTGCGTTCATAGTCTTTGCGAATCTTTTGTTTCTCCGTCTCCAGCATTTGCAGTTTGGCAATGTTGAATTCCTGTTGGGGTTTGGGGCATCACAAAAACCCTTGGTCTTGCCATGAACCAACAAAAGCAACCCCTTGTGCTGCAATATGCACCAGTATAGGTACTACACACCTCTTCTGCGCTTATCGCAATCTCATTGGCCTTTTCCTCAGCCTCCTGCTTGATGAAGCGAACCATCTGCGAGATCTGCTTTCCAACCTGTGTGTTGCCATGTGTGTTGCTGTTGTTCCGAGATCGACTGTGTCGTATATCAATCATTCACACCCACCTCTGCATCGTTCATGGTGCTCAAACGCTGCTGTTGGGATGTAGGTCAAGCAGGGTTGGATGTGCAATCACACAGTGTATGCTACAAAAGCCCTCGACTACTATGCAACAGAAATTTACGAAATTAACCTACACAACTATGGAGTAGCAAGAAGAAAAAACGAAAAACAACATCATAAACATCATCACACTGCATCTGCCCCACCCACACTCGCCCCGCTGATCGACCCTGGCATCTCAATCGATCTGTTGCGTTCCTTGACATTGTCACGACCATCCGCAGTATCAGACACTTTCACCTCGGACACATCCTTGTCCTTGCCACGACCACGCCCATCTGCACGCGCCTCACCCATGCGCCTGACCGCCATCTTGAACAATGGGGGGCCGGTAAGCAGATTGAGCAAAATCACACCAGCAACCAATGATGAGAAATCCAAACCCCATTCAGGAAAGCGTGCAGCTATTGTGCGGGACAAACCCAGCGCGATGCCGGCTTGGGTGATCATGCCCGCCCACAGGCGTCGTCTCACATCCGGTGCCACCCCACCAGCCCAGCCACCCATAAACGACCCTATGGCAATGGCTGTCAGACGTACAAGATACAAGAGGACGGCGACGGCCAAGCCATTCACCACTTGGCCCTGGGGGGTGCGTGTCCATGTTGTGTGTAGCTATTGATGATACATGGTTGTCAAACCCACACATTTGTACATGGCAATACATCACCATGTCAATGCATCCCATCAATATACAATATACCACACACTCCAACATATCACACCATACCCACACCACACCACATCATACCAGTCGCAGGTTGGCCCCAGCCAGACCAAAAAACAGCACTTGTGTTCCTCTCATCACACGTTCAAGACATGCATTCATGCCCTCACTCAATTCCTTTGTGACTGCCTCAGTGCTGTGTGTGTGTGTGGGTGTGTGTGGTTGAGTCGGGTGTATGTGCTATAGACATATCGTGTGTCATGATGTGTTATAGACATGGTGTGTCATGGTCATTGTACAGCCCACCATGCATGGTCAACACCCAATCAATTTCCTACCGTTTGTTGACCACCATGAGACCCATGAGTACACACACCAGCAGCCCATCGCCCCCCAGTAACTCTGCACACCCAAACACACTCCATGCAATCAAGACCACCACTACTGACTTGAACCTGTGTGTGTAGTGTGTGCATGATTGTCATGTGTGTATGGTGTGTGTATTTAGTTGTGCATGTGTGTGTGTGGTGTGTGAGTTTACAGTGTGTGTTTGTCGTGTTTGTTTTTATGCATTGTGTACATCACATGTGTGTACATGACCAACACAACAGGAACAGTACAGCAAATAGCATACCATTTGATGGTGGGTTTTATGTGACCTGGCATCCTGGCACGTAGGAAAATTGTCAACAGTGCATTACCAATAAAACCTGTGTGTACAGTACATGGTGAGTACAGTATAAGGAAAAACAGGTGTATTCTCGATATGTTGGTAATAGAAATGCAACAGCAGGTACAATGAAATCAGGTACAATGAAATCAGGTACAATGAAATCAGGTACAATGAAATCAGGTACAATGAAATCAGGTACAATGAAATCAGGTACAATGAAATCAGGTACAATGTACACATATGCAAAACTTGCACAACCAATACATACACATTTCCTCCATCACCACCTGCCCACACGTATACACCATCACATATACACCATCACATATACACCATCACATATACACAATACACACACATACCGATGAGGAAGGATATCAACAGGCTTGCTAGGGGTCGTACAAACAGCATGATGGTTGGGTGACCAGCATCACCCTTGGAAAACACCTGTGTTGATACACAGTGAAGAATAATGATGTGCAGGTGAAGAATAATGATGTGCATGAGCAGGTGAAGAACAATATTTTGTACAGAGAAAGGGTGTGCGTATATACATTATGCCTATATGTATATGTATCCACCACCATCCATCATACTGTCCATCGTCCCACCTCTCATACCATAGCCACAAGTTCAAGGTTGACCGCAAACGCTACAAAGGTCAACAAATCCTTGGCAATGACAACAGACATGACAAGGGAGCAGTAGGGACCCTTGCCCGACACCTCATTGAGGATGGCAATCTGGAATTAGTAGGGGGGGGGGATGTAGGAATGCATCAGGGCATTCACCTTGTATTTGTCCGTACACACATGTATGTGCACATGCCCATCCACATACCGCAGATGCAGGTGAGCGTGCCATGGAGATTGTTGCTGCCAAACTTGCCACAGGTATTAATAATCGCTGATCGCCAATGTGTGGCTCTATAAAGGGAAACTGGTGTGAAACCAGCAACACAGCAATGTAGGTCATGAGCCAACTGGTGGATGCGATGCTAAACGTCAACGATGCTACTTGTTTTGATGTGCGCTTGAGGTCTTGCAAGTTGATCTCACACCCTGCTGCTGTTGCGATGATGGAGAGGCACACATACTCAGCCACACGAAAGTTGCCCAGGGCCTGGGTGTTGATGATGATGACAAGAAAATTGTAGTGCATGACATACGCACAACCAGTTTTGCAAGGTACAGGTAGTAGAAGTGCAACATCTAAAAAACAGCCAGTACCTCTTCATGGAGCAAATTGACACCGTATGGACCACAGAGAATGCCACCGACAAGGTAGCCAGTGATCAACGGCAGCTGCATACTGCTGGTGACTTTGCCGATGTAGTGCCAGGCAGGAGTGACCATAAACAGGGCACCCCAATCCAGGAGCTTGCCAGCAAGTGCAGCAGCCATGGTGTGGTGCAACTAGGCGACGAGGGATGGATGGGTATGCATGTGGTGGATGGAGGTAGTATGTGGATAAATTTCGCGTGCTGTGTCGATATAGTTGAGGTCCAGTCGGTTGTGAATTGCGTTTGGTATGCGTTGAGAGCGCACGTAAAACTGTGTAGCAAGCACAAGCAGATCGATGTAAAATGTAATACGTGTGTGTACTATGCGGTTGCACGTCACACTGCTGGCAAAAGTGTTGTTGGATGGTTGGTGTATGAGTGTCAGGGTGTATGGGATGCAAGTGTTTTGGTGGCAATGTTTTCTTCTGCAGCAGGGTTGATCAATCATCATGAGAAATCTTGATATCTGATTCAGCACTTGCCACAAGAAAAACATCATAGTACAAGAATTGTGTGCATCAGCTGGATTCAGTGCATCAAAAACATCCACCCATCAGCTAGCATCCACATACACAATCAACATCTTTCTTCAACAAAGCACTACACAACCCCATCATAGACAATGGATACCACCACACTTTTTGATGAGTGGTTTAGGATTGCTGACAAGGACCGTGATGGTCGCATTGCTGGTGGTGAAGCTGTAGAGTTTTTTGGTCGATCAGGGCTCAACAAAAACACGCTCTTTCAGGTGCGAGGCAGCTTCTTGATGTGTTGTAGACATATGTGTGCTTGATGGGCAAGAAAGCTTGTGGAGCACCTGTCGACATCTTGTTTACAGATTTGGAGCACCGTGGCAGGCAACTCGGATGCACTCAGCAAGGCGCAGTTTTACAGTGCCATGCGCCTCGTGTCACTGGCACAGGTATGGTGGATGTGATGCACATCCACCAGGATGGTTGGCTCTGCATCGCACATCTTCCCTCATCTTCCCTCGTCTTCCCTCACAGCAAAACAATGGGGTGCTCAACGAATCAGCAGCGCGCCTGGTGGTCATTGGCACGGGCCCTGTTCCACCTCCTCCTCGCATGGCTGGCCTGGAGGCACCCGCCAAGGAACCTGTGAAACAATGGACCCAGCCTGCTGCTGCAGGGGCCCCCACTGGTGCTCAATATGGAGCCCCCCCCACAGCTGCTGCAGGTGGCCTCCCTTTGCTCACGCAGCAGGATTTCCAACGTTTTCAGGGCATGTTTATGCAATTGGATACCGACCGTGATGGCCGTGTGCAGGTGGGTGGTGAGCACCTTTGTATGTGTGTTGGTTCCTACAACTACAGGTTGTTGTTTTTTCGTTTGTGAAAACAGCCGCATCAATTGCACAGCTATGCACTTGCTACAGCAAATGTGTGCAACCCTCACCACGTCATCATCAACAGGGAGGTGACTGCTACAACTTTTTCCTCCAATGGGGGCTTCCCAAACAAACCCTCAAAACTGTGTGGGATGTGGTTGCAGGCAATCAGGGGTTTCTCAGTGCACAACAGTTTGTGAGTTGCCTCTACCTCATGGAGAATGCGAAAAAGGTATTGGTGTGTGATTGTCGTGCTGTACCATGTTGTCTCATGCACCATGCTGCTACTGTATACACTGTCAAACACCATGCTGCTACTGTACACTGTCATGAACACCATAATACCCTCCCACCCACCCACCCCACAACCCCGCCCACAAACACACCTTGAGTCGTGGAGCAGCAATACCATCAGTACCAATAAAGTCCATCACCAACACATGCTTCCTACGTGCCCGTGGCTGTGGACATGGTATCCCAGCTGTCACCAGCCTATGCAGGTTGCGCATTTCCTTTTCGGCCCATGTGGCCACCATTTTACGAGGGTTACCCTTGCTGTACTTGCTGCTGAAACGTGTGTCACCTCGTACATACCTGGGGATGCAAGTGGGGGGAGAACAAGTGGGGGGAGAACAAGTGGGGGGAGAACAAGTGGGGGGAGAACAAGTGGGGATATAGGGATACAATACCAAAAAGAAAGAGCTGGTTCACACATGGTGTGGTATATCTCATGTACATGCACACCTCATACAACACACCTGTCTCTATCCTTAAACACCAGGATGCTGGTCTTGTACACTTTCACTGCCAAATCACCAGGTGGTGCTTCTGGGTTGTCATCAGCTGCATCATTGTCATCATTATCATTATCATGGGTAGGTTCATGCGCATCATCATGAGCATCATCATTATGAGCGTTGTGCACATCAGCAACATGGTGTGCTATACTGTCAGGTGCTGCTTCCCCTGTTGCTGCTGTTGCTTCCCCTGCTGCTGCTGACACTCCTGCTGCTGTGGGATTCGCTGACTGTGCATGCTGTGCACCTGCTGCTGTGGGATGTACATGTCGTGTACCGGCAGTGGCATGATATACATTAGCTTCCTTGCCAGTAGATACACAGCCATTGATGGAGTCAAACACCCCTGAGTTGAGCAGGCGGAAGAGAATCTGGGGGGGGGAGGGAGAGAAGAGTGGGGGAAGAGAAGTTGGGAGAGGGAGAGGGAGAGAGAGTGTGGGGGAGAGGGAGAGGGAGAGGGAGAGGGAGAGGGAGAGGGAGAGAAGAGTGTGTGAGTGAGTATGGAGGATGATGTGTGGAGGGTACTTGGTGCCATCAGCAAAACACCAGCATCATCATCATGTATCATCCAAAAAACACCAGCATTTACACCATCATGCATCATTCACAAAACACCAGCAATATCATTATCATCACATACCCGACGGGTGCGTGGGTCTATCGCTTGTTCTACTGTAGCTCGATCACTCTTGTCCTTGCGCTGTGGTGTTTTGCTGCCTGCTTTTGCTTCATTGACCTTTTGTGTGTGTGTGTGTGTGTGTATTTGTGGGTGTATATATGTACAGTATATTTGTGGGTGTATATATGTGGGTGTATATATGTGGGTATATATAATTACAGTATATATCTGGCATGGTGTATGTTGCGGAGGTACCGCCCCCCTTTTTTTCACACGTGTTCTTTCAAGTACAAACATCAGGCACATACCCGTATGGCTGCAGATACAGCCGCAGATGCTTGAACCTTGACACGCCCTGCAGCATCCAAGCAGTAGTGCTGCGAACCCAACGCTGCCAGGCGAGGGTCATCGTCCTGTCATGAGGTTGTGTTGTGTGCAAGGTGTGAAGGTTGGCGGCTGATGGGTGTTGGCAAGTGTGTGAATCACATACCAAATCGCCATAATCGTCGTCTTCTGATGATAGTTCGTCATGCTGTGCAATGGGCGAGTTGTGTCGCTGCGGTGCAGGCTTGTTTGCAGCAGGATTGGATGTGGACATGGTACCGCCTAAAAGTGGCACCAATGTGAACGCAAATACGCGCTGCAATGCGCTATTGTTGCGTTTGTATGTTTGTGGTTGTTGCTGTGCTTTCTGTGATTGATGTATATGATGCGAATGTTGTTTTTTTCCTTGTGTATATATGTACGTTGACTTGGGAGCAAACAGTTCTCACTCTGTACGCAAACCCACACCATTCAGCTCCATTCATCATCCAGCAGATTGTGTGGGAAGCCAGCAGCAACCCAGCAGCAAACACAAAGCATTGACAAAGCTCGTGTATTGCTGCAACCATGGCAGACAAAAAGGGTACAGCTGGTGATCAGGGCGATGATGCCGAGAAGCAGGTGGAGATGTGGAAAGTAAAGCGGGTACGTTGAGAGCAGCGATGGGATTGGCGGCCGTTTTTGGGTGCCTGCAACACTGCATACACTGCTGTTTTCCCCAAAATCACAGCTCATCAAGGCTCTGGAAGATGCACGTGGCAATGGCACGTCGATGATTAGTCTGATTATGCCTCCCAAGGATCAGGTATCGTGATGGTCGACAATCGACAATGTGTTGGTCAACATCAACAGCAAACACACATCATTCCCCCAGGTTTCCCGTGTGCAAAAGATGCTTGCAGATGAGTTGGGCACAGCATCCAATATCAAGAGCAGGGTCAACCGGCAGTCGGTCTTGGGCGCCATCACATCCGCACAGCAGCGCTTGAAGTTGTACAACAAGGTGTGATGGGGTTGTTGTGTACATAAAAAGGCCATGCAAACTGTCATTAGTGCCATGCAATAACATGTCCCCGAGCTGTGTCATCAATGGCATCATCCCCCCTTCCCCAATGTGCATCTCGCCCCATCTCGCCCCCAAAACAACTCCCCCCCCCCACCCCCCCACACACTCAGGTTCCCCCCAATGGCCTGGTCATCTACACTGGCACAGTAGTAACAGAAGACGGCAAGGAAAAAAAACTCAACATTGATTTCGAGCCATTCAAGCCCATCAACACATCCCTCTACCTCTGCGACAACAAATTCCACACAGAAGCACTCAACGAGCTGTTGGAGAGCGACAGTAAATACGGGTTTATTGTGATGGATGGTAATGGTTCGCTGTTTGGGACATTGTGTGGAAACACGCGAGAGGTGTTGCACAAGTTTATGGTGGACTTGCCCAAGAAGCACGGTCGTGGTGGTCAGTCTGCGTTGCGTTTTGCACGTTTGCGCTTGGAAAAGCGACACAACTATGTTCGCAAGGTTTGTTTGTGTTGTGGGGGATGGTGGAGTGGGGGTTGGATGTTGGTGTGTTGTCAATGCACACAGGATTGTTGTGTGTGTATAAGTATCATGCCTCCAACACTCACACCCCCTCTCATACACACCCCCTCTCATACACCTTCTCATACACCCCTCTCACCCCCTCCCACAACCCCCCCCCATACCCACCCCCTTGTCACACCAGGTAGCAGAGTTGGCCACTCAATTTTTCGTCACCAGTGACAAACCCAATGTGGCAGGCCTGGTGTTGGCTGGTAGTGCAGAGTTTAAGAATGAACTGCAGACCAGTGACATGTTTGATAATCGACTGCAGGCTGTGGTGCTGGCTGTGGTGGATGTGTCGTATGGTATGTGTGTATACAGGGGATTGTGGGGGGGTGGGGGGGGGTGAATGTGTTTTTATGGGGGTGGTGGGGTGGGGGGGGTTAGGGAGTGGATATGTCATATGGTATGTATCTGTGTGGGGATGATATCTCTCTCTCTATATATATATATATGTATTAATATGCGTAGTATCTTATAAGGGGATAGTGGGGTGGAGATGGGTTGTTGTATGTATGGTGTGGTGGGTGGTGTTGGAATGTGTCCTGGGTTGTGTGTATGATGATTAATGTGCATACACGCACATACACAATACACATGTAAGACAGCATCGTCCCTCAACACACTCAAGACAACCCCATCCTCCACACACACCTCATCTATCACATACCCCATCCTCCACACACACCTCATCTTCCACATCCCGCACACACAGGTGGTGAAAATGGGTTTTCCCAGGCAATTGAACTCACAGCAGACACACTAGCCAACGTCAAATTTGTACAAGAGAAACGCCTGATCTCACGTTTCTTTGATGAGATCAGTCAAGACACCTCCAAGTACACGTTTGGTGTGCGTGATACACTTGCGTGTTTGGATATGGGTGCCGTGGAGATATTGATTGTGTGGGAGAGTTTGGATGTGCAGCGATTGACGGTGCTCAACCAACACCATCCACCTCACTGCCAGCCTGCGTGGCGGCAAGGGGGGTTTTGGCAACCTGCTGCGCAACGCAGGGCGTACTGCTACCACCACCAACTTTGATGCGTGCCGTACCCTTGATGGGAGACGTATCCGAGAGGTGGATGCTGAGAAGAAGCAAGCAGAGTGGGCTGCAGAGGCACAGGCACGTGCATTGGAAAAAATTGCGATGCAGCACCTGCGGGAACAGGCACGCGAGGCACGTCGAGCAGAGCTTGAGAAAGTGGATGCGCGGGGTGCACTGGAGGCACAGCAAGCCACACTGGAGAGCACAAAAACCGCAGTGGCTGACGCTTTAAAGGGTGCTGCACATGCAGGCAAGGGTACAAAGCGAGGAGCAGGTGAACAGCTGAATGGGCGTGCTGCCAAACGTGGCATGCTTGCGCAAGTGCTTGACGATGATGATGATGATGAGAGTAGCGAGGAGGAGGAGGATGTAGGGCCCGTGGGAAACGATGACATCCAGGTTGATGATCAAGCACCATCTTCTGGCACAGTGGGTGCTGCTGTAGAACAACAACAACTTAAACAACCTAAACAACAAGATCAAATCAACAAGCAATCAACCACACAGCAGCACGATGCGGCAGCAACGCCCCCTGTGTCCCCTGTGTCCCAACCCCCCCCACCACAAGAACAACCACCGTCCTATCCGCCCATCAACCTGACAGCATATGACAGTGCAGCAGCACTTGCAGCAGCATACGAACCACAACACCTCAAGGCTGAGCTCATGCGTGTGGGGCTCAAGTGTGGGGGGACGTCTATGCAACGTGCACAACGGCTTTTCTTGCTACGGTCGACACCATTGGATGCCATTGACGCAAAACACAAGGCACCAGTAAACAACAAGGCATCACAGAATGGTGGGGGAGGGAGTCAGTAGGGGGTGTTGGTGTGCGTTGCATGGGTTTTTCTTTTTTTTTGCACTTTTGATGTTTGGTTTTTTATTTCTGACCACTGTGTATGTAATTATGTGACCAACTATGTTGTTGTTTTTCGAGTGTATGCTATTTTTTTCGCAAGTGTGCATGGTATGCCCCCAGTTGTTGAACAATTGAACAGTAACACCAAGAGACACAGTCTTGAACCAAAAGGAATGTAGTTACCACGCATCCACGCACAAAAAGTGCACACAAAACACCCATGTCACACAACAGCTCCCACATCACAAACACCATCCATATCAATTGTGCATCACCCCCACATCATCCGCTCCACAGCAAGCACATCAGCCACATCATGCTGCAGGTATTTCACCCACATCATCATGCTGCAGGCACATCTTCCTTGGCAGGTGACGCCTCCTCAGCAGCACTGGCATCAGCCTCCTGGAACGAAACCTTGACCATAGCAGGACGCAGCAATTTCTCACCCATCCTAAACCCACGACGAAACTCCTGGAGGACGGTCCCATCGGGTACGTCACTGCTGGGTTCCCGCATGATTGCCTCATGGACCTCGGGGTCGAAGGGGGCCCCTTCGCCGGGGACTGCTTCAAGGCCAAAGCCCTTGAATATGTCGACCATCTGTCGGTAGACACCCTGTGTTGGTAAGAAGAGTGCGGGGGAAGGGGGTGTTTGTTTGGTTGTATGTTTGGTTGTATGTTTGGCTGTATATTTGGTTGTATGGTTGTATACTTGGTTGTATACTTGGTAACACATTCCAAAACATTGTAACGATACAGATACAACACCCATGCACCCCCTGCATGTGTACCTGATAGGCACCATCCACTTTTTGCTCCCCTTCACTTTCCAATTTCAACTGTGACTTGGCCAACTCAAAATTATCTACTATGGGTAACAGTGCCTGAAGCATGTCCCCCTTGGTTGTGTCTGCCAATGCCTGCTTCTCTGTTGCCTGTGATGGTGGGTGGGGTTGGGTGGGGTTGAGTGTGTGGTTGCGTATGTGTGGTTGGGTGTGTGTGGGGGGGTCTCATTCTGTTGCATGCTCTGCATTGTTGCAAAACCTCCATATCAACGTACATCTACACACACCACACACAAACACACACACACGCCACATACACAATACACATACACAATACATACACATTACACATACAAAAAACACACACCGTGCGTTTGCGAAAGTTGTCAAAATCAGCAGTCAGTCGCAAAAACTGGTCGTTGAGCTTTGCTGCTTGTGCTTCTGCGTCTCCTGCTGCGTTTTGTGCTGTTGCTACAGCTGCACGCAAATCAGCCACCTCTGCTTCCACTGCTGAGAGGAATGCTTCCTGGTGGGTGGGGTTGGGGATTTGGGTGTACAATTTGGGTGTATTATTTGGGTGTATGATTGGGTGCATAATATGGGCCATAGTAGCAACGCTTTTGCTTCAGTTTGTATGACAATACTGCCACTACAATCATGCAGAGCAAATACACCCCACCCCACCCCCCACACCCCTACCCTCCCCACACACCGCTGCTTGCTGGTCTGCAGCACCACCAGCCAGTGCATCCTTGAATTGTGCGATCACACCATCAAATGGCACCAGTGCCTCCCTGTTGTGTATGCAGTCTTGATGGAATGCATGAACATGGGTGTACAGACGAGGTGTACATCCTCAAGTGTATGCACAAGAAGCAGACCATGCACCATCAACACCACGTACGTTGTGCCATCATCAGTGGATGTTTCCTCTGTAGCTCCTGATGCTGCCTCCTGTGATACAGTGCACAAGTGTGTCGTCACAGCACTTGCAGCAGATGCACAACGTTTCCGAGCACCACAACCACTCCCCACCACAAACCTCTGCAGCTGATCGCTTTTGCAACGTAAGTCGATGGCTGATAGTTTTATGTATAGTGCAAGGCTTGCCAGCCACCCTCTTCGCCGAAAGCAAGCGTGCTGTTCGAGAAGGGGATGTGGGAGCCGCAGCACACGGTCGTGACACAACCTGCGTAATCTGCATCGTTGTTAAACGGTGTGGTTGAATGGTGCGGTTGATTTGTGATTGGAACAGCGGTGAGCAAGCAACAATTTGGTTGGTTCTTTTGTGTGGCAACCAAACAGGAGTCCCACCAGTGTGGTGTTGAAGTGCGACACTCGTTACACCACATCTCCTGCACCAAAAAGAGAGAGCAAAGGCATATAATAGAGAGACAGAAAAAGAGAGTTCAGCACACGGAAGAAGCAACAAGCACCCCCAGCATCCCCAGAGGGAAGGGCACCCTGCAGCAACCCATGCCGGCATAGCAGCATGAACAAACCCAGTTCAAAAGTGTATTGCCAGCATCAATAGAGAAACTACAACAGCAGCAGCAGCAGCAGCACATAGGCAGCTGCATGCGTAGGAAATAACAAACACAAGAGAGATATCAATGGTGAGTGTGTACAGTACCCATCACACAATGCAGTGAAGCACCATGTGTACTGTTGCCCAGCAAGCAGCACAGGACACACCCTCATGCATCGCTTGTAAAAAATCCTGGTGCAACAAATGGATACCACACCGTTGGCAGGTGCATGCCCATGGGCAAACACGCCAACACGGAGGCCAAAGACAAAAATACCAGAAGAAACAACATGAAAACAGCACTGGCAACAAAAAGAGACAATGAGTAACAGAGTACAGTGACACCAACAACAAAAAATGTGCCACTTGGTGACGAAAAATACATCCCTATTCAAAAGCTCAACAACGCTGCACGATTTTGAGCATTCATTGTTGAAACACAATGTGGACATACATCAAATCCACAACACCGAGATGCACAAGCATGCTTGAAGCACATGCACATTCACACAACATGAATGAGATCCATGGATGAAGGAGAGGATGATGATGTGACACATGCAACTGTACATTGCAGGAAAAAACCACCAACACACACAGCAGTGTGCATGCTGGGTGTTTTTGTAGTGACATGCAGCACACATGCGGTTCTGTGATGTACAAGATGCGACCTAGTACATGTGATGACAAGATGGTGGTTGCACAGCATCACAAGAGGGTTTCACACTGCCACACTGTCACATGGCATTCCCTTCATCATGTGCATGTTATGGGCGGCGGAGGAGCGCGGGGCTTGTGGCAGCAAGTGGTTGTGATAGGGATGATGCTGATGGGAGGGGGGATGTCATGCCACCGCCTGTTGGCCCGAGAGCTCGCTTCACAGTGAGGTATTTGGACCCCACAGGCTTGCCATTGAGGGATTGTATGACATACTCTGAGAGTGTGGCATCGGCATACTCGCAAAACGCATAACCCTATGGGAGTTAAATTGGGTGGAGAATTTGGGTGGTTTTGGGGGTGAAACAGGGTGAAACAGGGTGACTCTCAGTAAAGAGAACAACAAGCATACACACACACACACACACACATCTCAACCGTACTCACATACACACACACACACACACACATCTCATCCATACTCACCCAGTCATCACACACCTTGGAGTTGCCTGTTTGTCTGTCCATCACAAGATTGAATGCACGCAATGTCCCATATGGCAGGAGCAGCTCCTTGACCTGTATACATGCATGATACGTATGTACAATATATGTATACATGCATGAACGGTATCTACAATGTATCTACAGAGTGTATGATTGTGTATGATAGGGTATGATTGTGCATGATTGTGCAAAAACAACGACATACATTCCACACAACGTGAAAACACACAGCCTCCATCAGCATGCACCCCTGAGCCCCACCCGCAAACCCCCACCCACAAACCCCACACCTGTTCCTCTGTCCATTCACACGGCACACCGCCCACAAACAGCTTGTTGGGTGAGTCTAGCACAACCGTTCTCACGATTCGCAGCTCAGAGAGATCCATTGTTGGGTTGGGATCCGGTGGACCAAGCATGAGCGCCGCGTTTGGGTCATAGTTGTTTGGCCGCCGAACCTGTGTGTTGTTGGTGGTAAGAGTAATGCGGTAAGAGTAATGAAGCAGAGTAATGTATGCCATGTGAATGCCATGTGCACACACAAGAGTGCAAGAATGTGAGAGTGCATATGTATACCCTTGTACATATGCCCCAGTCACATCACACAGAAAACATCACCCTACCCGTAAAAAGCCATCCTTGAAGGCCAACCCATCAAATGCCATGCAATTGGAAGCTTCCTCAACACTGCGAAACTCCACAAATGCATAGTTTTTATCCTGTAGAGTACGCAAACTTCATCACTGTGAACAATCCCAACCGATCATCCCAACACAATCACACACATACGTCGTAAACTTTGCAATTTGTAATTGGAAACCCCGCAGATACTACCCCGCCACTTTTCACCATGATCTCATTGAGAAATTGACGGAGCTCAACCTGAGCAGGGTGAGAGGGGCTCCGTGATGAGTTGCGCAGCGAGCGAGCACCGTTGACACACATTGTCCACATACATCCAACGTATTGGGTGGTAGACCTCCTACATAGATGCGTTTGGACGGGCGGATGACTTCTGGTGAAAACATTTGGTACCTTGCTTGGATGGTGGATGCCCAGTTCCTGAGGAGGGATGAGGAAATGTGTAGTGGGTATGCGAATGTTGACCACCAAGACCACCAACCCCTCGAATACGGCATTGATATCCGCCATACAACTATATCCCATGCCTGTAATGCTGTAGGGTACCGGCCAGAGCTCGGAGTTGTTGATCCTTGATGTTTATTTGCTCCTGGAGAGCAGCCAAGTCGCGCTGTCCGTTTCCCGAAGACGTCCCCAGCATGGTTGGTGCTGCACCTGGTGTTGGGCAGAGGGACGGGGTGATACGTGACCGAGTGTGTCACGCTAGGCTGAGGTAGGCAGCGTTCATGCGCTTGGCGGCCTAAGTGGAGCGACAAGCATGGCTGCTCGCCAGTGACATGGGTGCACCGCTAGTGACTGGCACCGGTGAGCATCAATAGGAGTACCACCGTCCTCAGCGGGCTCCAATGTAAGATAGACGGAGAGCAAGATCCGACTCAAACAGCAGTGCACAGGCATCCACGCACCTAACATGTTGGGAAGGTGGCTGGTACGCTGGCTAGTGCATTACGCTTGTAACACATGCTGGACAGACAAAGCTGGCAGGGACACTCAAGAGAAGACAAATGCTGGATCGATGAATTGTAGTAGCTGTACACCACTGTTGGTGTGCGCTGGTACCAATCGTGCTACTTATTTGTAACGTTGTTTGTTCGCTGTGTTTTGCAGCCAACATTTTTTTATGGGGTTGTTTACATAATGAAAGTCATCAGCAGGAGAACACGGGAGGAGGCATTGTCATCATCATCACTGTGTGCTGTTCTCAAGGGCGTTTGTTCATCACCACCATCTGCAGTCCACCTGGTGCAGACCCACTTGTTGTAGGCGGGGCTTGCAGGGCTGCACTCACACGCTGCACACGTATGACAACATCCTGCCGACTGTCATGGTCTTCATACCCTGCTGCTTCTGCTGCTTGCAATGCTGCGTGCACCTCGGGGCAATTCTGTGTGGTGAGTATGCAGTGATATGGTGCAAACCAACAAACACAACCATGTGGATCCCCCGCATACCAATCGGGGCTGCAATTCCTGCACGGCAGCAAGTTGTGCAAGCAGATCCAATGCAGCCTTGCCCATTTCCTGTATATCAGTCACAGCAGCAGCATCTTCACTTGGTGGTGGGGGGTTTGCAGACTGTTGAATGAGGGTGGCGACATGGTGCAATGAGGTGCTTGTCATGGATGCCACAGCGTCTCGTGGGGACTGCGCACATATGTATTGCAGCAGTTGCAATACTTTCCTGAATAGGAGCGCGTGTGTGGTGTGTGTAAGAGAGTGCATGTGTGGTGTGTAAGAGAGTGAGTGTGGTGTGTGAAAGAGTGTGTGTGTGTGGTGTGTAAGATAGTGTGTGTGTGGTGGAGTCAAGTGCGAGTACAAGCTGCGTGCTTTCAAACTGAAAAACAAACGTATATGCAGCATGTACAGCATATACAATACACACCACATGTACCACACCCCACCAAACAACCAAACAAACATACCGCTGCACACGTGCCGGTTGTTCTGACCCAAGCAAACCAACCAACTTGGAAGTAATGTGCAACGAAGAAAACTGTGCCAATGTAGCATCGCTTCCTCGCACCATACATGATAGTGCCAGCAGTGCTTTCACCCTACATCGAGCATCACTGTCATCGAGCAGCACCACCAGCTTAGGGAGGACACCGCCCTGCAGCAACCACTGTGTTATGGTTGAGGTGTGGTCATGGTTGAGGTGTGGATTGTGTGTACTCATGGAGTACACAAGAGCACTGACATGCGTATACTATATACGTTCATATTCATATTGCATTCCAAAAATGTATTGCATTCCAAAAACATCCCAGACAACCCATCATCTTAAACCCATCTCCTGCTGCATGTATGCTTGATCACATACCGACACCCACAACACACCACCCACATGAAAACATACTTTTTGCACTGGAGGGTTGTTTTGGGCACAGGTCGCCACCACTTCTGCTGCTTTGGCACGCAGCAAAGCTGAAGGGTCTTCCAAAAGGTGAAGCAGGGTCGGCAACCCCCCAATTGTTTGCAGGTCACGAGCATGATCAATGTGTTCGACAATCTCAATGAGCTCATCTAGCAGTGCTGCACGCTGCTCGATGGACAATGCAGCGGGCAAACTAGCTTCAATGTTGGCGTCGTTGCTGCTGTCACATTCCGTTGATGTGTCAAGTTGCTGCTTGATGGTCTTCATACGTGCATTGATGTCAATAGTTTGGGCGCTAATTGCGTCCTCCAACCTGGGTGATGGTGGATAGTTTCGTGCGTGCTCTGTGTGTATGTGTGCTCTGCATGTCAATCATAGCATCATCACATACCATTTTTTATCCTTTTCAGACATTGGTTGAGGTCCAACGCTTGGGGTGGTGCCATCTTGATGCTTCATGCTCCACTCAAAGAGGCCTGTGATGGGATCATGTGCGCTAACGTGTACACATCTGGCATGTCGTTGCGGTGGTCGTGCAATGAGGTGAGCACAGCAACAATCATTTGTGTTTCTAGAAACACACCCTTCCAGATGGGAGTGTCGGCCATGGTTGCGCTGCTGGTTTAGGCGATCCCAATGTGATCAATGTGATCTAATTGATGGTTGTGTTTGACAAATGACAGCGAATGCAAAACAAGAGAAAAACGTTGACTATTGTTTTGGCAATATAGAACCAATTCATTAATGACCTTCCAGAACAAGGCTTCCATGGTGTAGCCCTGGTTGTGGTGCACGTGCCTCTGGTGCGTGCTTGACTAAGACTCGAGCAAACCCACATAAGCCACCAATGACATTGCAGCAGCCTTGCTCCAAACGCCACAAACCCAACTCTGTGGTATGGACAACGTTTGCACTGTGTTCTATGTACTATTTGTGCAAATCAAACGGTGTATACACAGCCAGGTGACAACACACCCGATGACACCACCATTGGCAAGCCCATCACGGAGGACGACGTTCCCAATGACACACTTGCCACCATTTTACTGCTCAGCAGTCAGTTCCCAGATGTTCCCCTGGTGTGTTGATGAGGGTAGTCACAGGCCTCCGTGTCTTCCCCATCCTCACATCCTTACATCCTCACATCCTACCATCCACACAGTATTCTGGCCCTGCTATTGTCTTAAAAAGCCAACTGTATGACATCCTCCACAACCGCACAACAACAGACAGACAACTTGACGATATGCGGTACGTTGAGGTGGTGTGACAAACCTGCTTGTGTCATCTTCTGATCATCTTCAACCCCACTCGTACACGCAGAAGACACAATGTTATACGATTGCTTAAAATAAACTGTGGTCCTGATGAATATGCCGTGGTACAGACCAGCACCTACAATGAGGTCATCACCACTGCGCTGGATGCCCACCCACATCTTGCATCTGCAATCACTCAACACATCTTGCCTCATCACGTGGAAAGCAGCATTGCACGGGACGTCCTGCTGGGCAAGGTTGCAAAGTATGTCTGGAATGTACATTGTATATTGAAATGTACATTGTATATTGGAATGTACATTGTATATTGGAGTGTACACTGTATATTGGAATGTACATTGTATATTGGAAGCTGTGTGCACAAATCAAAGCACATGTGCACGTTATCGTCTGGCATGTGGTACATCCCATACACATGTTTGTTTTACACGTGCACAAAGCAATCGTGGGCGGTGCGTTTACCTGCTCGATGATGTGTTGACCATCATGCAGGCCAGTTGACCACCCCACATCTTGTCTCAGCCCACTGTACATATGTTTGCATGTGTGTGCATACATATACATGTGTGCACATAAGTATTTTGCACATGGTAGCATACACACTACACTACTCTTTCTTCACTGCACCCTTCTTCCTCGTTCTTTGGGTACACATATCTACAAACATGCATATCCTCCTTTGTATATCCTTTCATCCCTTCAACCCATCACCTGTGACCACCAGGTTCTTGATGCATTCCACCAGCCACATTCCACCTGCTGCCAACACACCTGCTGCCAACACACCTGCTGCCCCAACCCCCATGAGTCATGACACTGTTCTCAATACCCTGTTGTCTGCTGGGTTGGTGTGTAGGGACACAAACCAGTCGGCAATAGTACATTGGACATTATCTGGTGTTGGGGTGGTGGTGAATGCCATCAATGCAGGGAAAAAGGTATTAGGTTGTGTGTGTGACATGGTTTGTGCGGGGCATGATACAAGCGTGTGCCTACCAGCACCACCACCCACCACCACCATCAACCCACCACCACCACAACCCACCACCACCACAACCCACCTAGGAGCTCATGGGCATGTTGCGGCGCAGCAGAACAAAATCCCTACTGCTATCGGCATTAGAACGTAAACCAAAAACATTATTTCCTCTGGGTTTGCGTTTCCACCTGCGGCACCTACGTGGTGTTGGGGCAATCACTATGCGACAGACTCCCAGTGGTCCAGCCATTGTGCATGCTGCTGGGCGCTGTTGATATGTATCGTATGGATCGCTGTTGATATGTATTGTATGCGCGCGCCATGTGTGTGCGCAGTGTGATGTAATCTATGGGATGTGCCATGGCAGTCCATCATACGTCCTGTATCGTTTTTGTTACAAATAATGTACGACCAATAGTGTATGTATTTTTTGTAAAATCACGCAATTAAGACGCCCCACAATCAAGACGCCCCACCACTCTTGGCACGATGTGCGGATCGTTTATTTGCCTTTTTTTTCAGGTGCTTGGGTAACTTGTGACGCCTGCGCTCCCTATTTGCCTCTTTAACTGCCTTTTTGTGCGCCTTGCGTTCTGCCTTGAGCATTTCCTGGTCCACAGGGCCCGTTTTACCGCCCCCCCGTTCCCCTCCTGCCCCACCCTCTGACGTGGACAGACCCCCACTATACTCCCCATCCGAAGAGCTGTCCCCCCCATCAGAATCGTCAGAATCCCCTTGTGATTCGTCATTTTCGCTGCTCTCCTCATCTACACTCAAACCATCCTCTCCCTCGTCGTCCCCTTCACGAGCGCTCGCACTACTCGCGCGCACCCCGTTTTCCCTGTTTTCTGGTGCGTCATTGTGCACTGCCACGTCATTGTGCACTGCCACGTCATTGTGCACTGCCAATATTGACAGTGAGCCAGTATCGACTGTGAGGAGCTGCTGCTGCTGCTGTGAACAAGGGGTTTGTTCCAGAGCCAGGCGTTCCAAAACCAGGGGCCCCTCCCGGGGCCCACTCATGTCGAGTTTCATACCCGACAGCATCTGAAAATGTTGCGAGTCCTGTGTGTGTTTTGGGGTGTATTTTGTAAGGGGATGTGTGATTCTGATGGTGGGCATGTGCTGATATATACGTACTAGTACATGCATAGTAAAGTGAGTGATACACGTGACAGTAATGTATTTAGTAATTTATTTAGTAATTTATTTAGTATATGTTCTTTGTGACAGCATATTCTATGCATGAGGATGCCTTATGAAATTTGTCTTTCTACACAGTAGTATCCATGTACACCAAACATGTATGTACACCAAGCACACATACCCTGAGTGCAGCTGCCCCACTGCTCCCCCCTTGTCCAGTAAGCCGCTCATGTTCCCGCTCATAATGCACCACTTCATCTAACTTACGAGGTATGTAGGCACCCTGGAACACGGCATCATCCAGTTGCTCCTCAGCTGTGGGCTGCAGGGGACGAGATGCTGCAACCTGTGTGTGTGTGTGTGTGTGTGTGTGTGTGTGTGTGTAAATGGGCATGGGCATGTGTGGATGAGGGACGTGCATCAAACGTGTGCAATGCAGCAGTGGATACAAGGTTACACACTTGACAACGAACACTTGTTTTCCTGCACAACACCTTTCCCACCACTGCGTCACCCCCCCACACACAACATCCGCACCCTTCAATACATCCACCCTACACATATACATACCTCACTGAGTGCATCCAACACCTCTTCCACATTGCCAGCAGTTACTGCAGGATCAATTACAAATTCAAACACCTGCCTCATACTCAACGTAGCCACCCCGGCCCTACGAAAAAAGTCATTCACATGGGTGCAATCCTCCCTTAGGAAATCAAGGGCAAGGGGGTGGTCAAGGTCCACCGACTGGCTCACATCAATAATGTACAATATGCCCTGTGTGTGTGCGGGTATGGAGAGGGAGGGGAAGGGGGTATGTGTATGTGTATCTGTATAGGTATGGGTATGTGTATGGCGGGGGGAGGGTGTATAGGAGTGGAAACCAAGTGCACAGCAGTTGAATACAAAACCATATTGTATTCATTAATGAAACCATACTGCATGGTTGGAGCAAAAACAAAACAGCATGAGAACAACACACAGCAGTTGAATACAAAAGCAGCATATTGTATTCCATCCTGACTGGAGCACGTACCTGATGTACGAGAATATTGTACTCACTCAAATCAGCATGTACCAGACGTGCTTTGCTCCACAGTACCCACATGAGACGCAGCAGTTCCCGATAACATGCACGCAATTGTGACAGACTCAACTGTGCATCCTGTTGTGTTGTGTGTTGTGTGTTGTGTGTTATGTTGTGTTGCGTATGTTGTGTTGTGTTGCGTGTTGTCACAGCAGGGAAAAGGGTGTGTGATTGTCGTGCTGTACCATGTTGTCTCATGCACCATGCTGCTACTGTATACACTGTCAAACACCATGCTGCTACTGTACACTGTCATGAACACCATAATACCCTCCCACCCACCCACCCCACAACCCCGCCCACAAACACACCTTGAGTCGTGGAGCAGCAATACCATCAGTACCAATAAAGTCCATCACCAACACATGCTTCCTACGTGCCCGTGGCTGTGGACATGGTATCCCAGCTGTCACCAGCCTATGCAGGTTGCGCATTTCCTTTTCGGCCCATGTGGCCACCATTTTACGAGGGTTACCCTTGCTGTACTTGCTGCTGAAACGTGTGTCACCTCGTACATACCTGGGGATGCAAGTGGGGGGAGAACAAGTGGGGGGAGAACAAGTGGGGGGAGAACAAGTGGGGGGAGAACAAGTGGGGATATAGGGATACAATACCAAAAAGAAAGAGCTGGTTCACACATGGTGTGGTATATCTCATGTACATGCACACCTCATACAACACACCTGTCTCTATCCTTAAACACCAGGATGCTGGTCTTGTACACTTTCACTGCCAAATCACCAGGTGGTGCTTCTGGGTTGTCATCAGCTGCATCATTGTCATCATTATCATTATCATGGGTAGGTTCATGCGCATCATCATGAGCATCATCATTATGAGCGTTGTGCACATCAGCAACATGGTGTGCTATACTGTCAGGTGCTGCTTCCCCTGTTGCTGCTGTTGCTTCCCCTGCTGCTGCTGACACTCCTGCTGCTGTGGGATTCGCTGACTGTGCATGCTGTGCACCTGCTGCTGTGGGATGTACATGTCGTGTACCGGCAGTGGCATGATATACATTAGCTTCCTTGCCAGTAGATACACAGCCATTGATGGAGTCAAACACCCCTGAGTTGAGCAGGCGGAAGAGAATCTGGGGGGGGGAGGGAGAGAAGAGTGGGGGAAGAGAAGTTGGGAGAGGGAGAGGGAGAGAGAGTGTGGGGGAGAGGGAGAGGGAGAGGGAGAGGGAGAGGGAGAGGGAGAGAAGAGTGTGTGAGTGAGTATGGAGGATGATGTGTGGAGGGTACTTGGTGCCATCAGCAAAACACCAGCATCATCATCATGTATCATCCAAAAAACACCAGCATTTACACCATCATGCATCATTCACAAAACACCAGCAATATCATTATCATCACATACCCGACGGGTGCGTGGGTCTATCGCTTGTTCTACTGTAGCTCGATCACTCTTGTCCTTGCGCTGTGGTGTTTTGCTGCCTGCTTTTGCTTCATTGACCTTTTGTGTGTGTGTGTGTGTGTGTATTTGTGGGTGTATATATGTACAGTATATTTGTGGGTGTATATATGTGGGTGTATATATGTGGGTATATATAATTACAGTATATATCTGGCATGGTGTATGTTGCGGAGGTACCGCCCCCCTTTTTTTCACACGTGTTCTTTCAAGTACAAACATCAGGCACATACCCGTATGGCTGCAGATACAGCCGCAGATGCTTGAACCTTGACACGCCCTGCAGCATCCAAGCAGTAGTGCTGCGAACCCAACGCTGCCAGGCGAGGGTCATCGTCCTGTCATGAGGTTGTGTTGTGTGCAAGGTGTGAAGGTTGGCGGCTGATGGGTGTTGGCAAGTGTGTGAATCACATACCAAATCGCCATAATCGTCGTCTTCTGATGATAGTTCGTCATGCTGTGCAATGGGCGAGTTGTGTCGCTGCGGTGCAGGCTTGTTTGCAGCAGGATTGGATGTGGACATGGTACCGCCTAAAAGTGGCACCAATGTGAACGCAAATACGCGCTGCAATGCGCTATTGTTGCGTTTGTATGTTTGTGGTTGTTGCTGTGCTTTCTGTGATTGATGTATATGATGCGAATGTTGTTTTTTTCCTTGTGTATATATGTACGTTGACTTGGGAGCAAACAGTTCTCACTCTGTACGCAAACCCACACCATTCAGCTCCATTCATCATCCAGCAGATTGTGTGGGAAGCCAGCAGCAACCCAGCAGCAAACACAAAGCATTGACAAAGCTCGTGTATTGCTGCAACCATGGCAGACAAAAAGGGTACAGCTGGTGATCAGGGCGATGATGCCGAGAAGCAGGTGGAGATGTGGAAAGTAAAGCGGGTACGTTGAGAGCAGCGATGGGATTGGCGGCCGTTTTTGGGTGCCTGCAACACTGCATACACTGCTGTTTTCCCCAAAATCACAGCTCATCAAGGCTCTGGAAGATGCACGTGGCAATGGCACGTCGATGATTAGTCTGATTATGCCTCCCAAGGATCAGGTATCGTGATGGTCGACAATCGACAATGTGTTGGTCAACATCAACAGCAAACACACATCATTCCCCCAGGTTTCCCGTGTGCAAAAGATGCTTGCAGATGAGTTGGGCACAGCATCCAATATCAAGAGCAGGGTCAACCGGCAGTCGGTCTTGGGCGCCATCACATCCGCACAGCAGCGCTTGAAGTTGTACAACAAGGTGTGATGGGGTTGTTGTGTACATAAAAAGGCCATGCAAACTGTCATTAGTGCCATGCAATAACATGTCCCCGAGCTGTGTCATCAATGGCATCATCCCCCCTTCCCCAATGTGCATCTCGCCCCATCTCGCCCCCAAAACAACTCCCCCCCCCCACCCCCCCACACACTCAGGTTCCCCCCAATGGCCTGGTCATCTACACTGGCACAGTAGTAACAGAAGACGGCAAGGAAAAAAAACTCAACATTGATTTCGAGCCATTCAAGCCCATCAACACATCCCTCTACCTCTGCGACAACAAATTCCACACAGAAGCACTCAACGAGCTGTTGGAGAGCGACAGTAAATACGGGTTTATTGTGATGGATGGTAATGGTTCGCTGTTTGGGACATTGTGTGGAAACACGCGAGAGGTGTTGCACAAGTTTATGGTGGACTTGCCCAAGAAGCACGGTCGTGGTGGTCAGTCTGCGTTGCGTTTTGCACGTTTGCGCTTGGAAAAGCGACACAACTATGTTCGCAAGGTTTGTTTGTGTTGTGGGGGATGGTGGAGTGGGGGTTGGATGTTGGTGTGTTGTCAATGCACACAGGATTGTTGTGTGTGTATAAGTATCATGCCTCCAACACTCACACCCCCTCTCATACACACCCCCTCTCATACACCTTCTCATACACCCCTCTCACCCCCTCCCACAACCCCCCCCCATACCCACCCCCTTGTCACACCAGGTAGCAGAGTTGGCCACTCAATTTTTCGTCACCAGTGACAAACCCAATGTGGCAGGCCTGGTGTTGGCTGGTAGTGCAGAGTTTAAGAATGAACTGCAGACCAGTGACATGTTTGATAATCGACTGCAGGCTGTGGTGCTGGCTGTGGTGGATGTGTCGTATGGTATGTGTGTATACAGGGGATTGTGGGGGGGTGGGGGGGGGTGAATGTGTTTTTATGGGGGTGGTGGGGTGGGGGGGGTTAGGGAGTGGATATGTCATATGGTATGTATCTGTGTGGGGATGATATCTCTCTCTCTATATATATATATATGTATTAATATGCGTAGTATCTTATAAGGGGATAGTGGGGTGGAGATGGGTTGTTGTATGTATGGTGTGGTGGGTGGTGTTGGAATGTGTCCTGGGTTGTGTGTATGATGATTAATGTGCATACACGCACATACACAATACACATGTAAGACAGCATCGTCCCTCAACACACTCAAGACAACCCCATCCTCCACACACACCTCATCTATCACATACCCCATCCTCCACACACACCTCATCTTCCACATCCCGCACACACAGGTGGTGAAAATGGGTTTTCCCAGGCAATTGAACTCACAGCAGACACACTAGCCAACGTCAAATTTGTACAAGAGAAACGCCTGATCTCACGTTTCTTTGATGAGATCAGTCAAGACACCTCCAAGTACACGTTTGGTGTGCGTGATACACTTGCGTGTTTGGATATGGGTGCCGTGGAGATATTGATTGTGTGGGAGAGTTTGGATGTGCAGCGATTGACGGTGCTCAACCCTGCAACAGGTGTGTGGGTGTTTTGGGATGTTGGTTTTGTTGGGTGGTATTTTTGGATACAGTAATCGCTAGTGTATCATGCATGGCTGTGTGTGTTCATGTGTGTGTGTGTTCATGTGTAATGCATGGCCGTGTGTGTTCACGTGTGTGTGTGTGTGTGTGCATATATATGTGTTCGTGTGTGCATGTCTATGTGTAAGTACATGTGTGTGTATGTGCATGCATCACCCCATTCCCACCTCCCCCTCCACAAACACACCAGGTCAAACCGAAATAAAAATGTTGACCAAAGAAATGGAAGGGGACAGCTCCCATTACAAGGACAAAGAAACAGGGGTTGAGTTAGAGGTACAGGATAAACAACCTCTCCTGGAATGGCTTGCTGCCAATTACAAGAAATTCGGCTGCACCCTTCAGTTCATTTCCAACAAGTCGCAAGAGGGGAGTCAGTTTTGTCGTGGCTTTGGTGGTATTGGGGGGTTGTTGAGGTACCAGGTGGATTTGGCCCAGTTTGAAGAGCATGTGGAGGGGGAGGAGGATGGTGCTGGTGGGTTGTGGTCGAGTGATGAGGACATATTTTAGAAGGGGGGCTGTGTTGGGCAAGATGATCATGATGGTGTGTCAGTCAAGATGATCATGATGGTGTGTCAGTCAAGATGATTATGATGGTGTGTCAGTCAAGATGATCATGATGGTGTGTCAGTCAAGATGATCATGATGATGAAAATACAACAGCATCCTGTCATCGTATACTTGTTGTTGTTCGGTGTATCTTGCAAGCTCTGCTGTTGCATTGCTTTTAATTTTGTGTCGTTGTGTTTGTGTTGTTGTTGTGTTTGTTTTTTCTCTGCTGTGCCCTTTTGTTTGTTTCTCTGCTGTGCCGATGAGCAGGCGTGTGTGGTGGTGGTGGGGAGGGGGGGCACCGGACGGCATGCCGCCAGCCCACATTGTGTGATGCACCCCACATGTGTGTGTGATGCACCATAATTGTAAAACTCAATCATCCCACCCGACGCCAATGAAAGCTCAACTGCAATGTTGTGTTACTACATAGCAGCGTGTGTTATACTACATAGCAGCATGTGTTACTACATAGCAGCGTGTGTTATACTACATAGCAGCGTGTGTTTCTACATAGCAGCGTGTGTTATACTACATAGCAGCGTGATCCACTAACGATTAGACACACGTGATACACACACACACATAATACCACACACACACACACACACACACACACACACACGCACACACACACAACACGTAATCAATTCACCTACCTCCTCATGCACCCTTTGGTTGAAACGTCAACGCAGCACCATTCATACAATACCGAAGCCCTGTTGGTTTTGGGCCATCCGCAAACACATGCCCCAAATGGCCCCCACAGCGGGCACAGGACACTTCTGTGCGAGGGAGAAAGGGTATGGATGTATCACGTGATTCTACAACCCGCCCAGGGAGGGCAGCATAAAAGGATGGCCTGTGGTACGAGGTGGGGGGCAGGGTGAGATGGTCTATGAATATGTGGGGGTGGACAAAGGGGTGTGGCGGCTGGTTGTGTGCAGTGTACAAGTGTGTGTACAAGTATTTCATACAAATGAATGCACACAAAAAAAGGAAGAGCAAATACCCCCACATACCACCCCGTCCCCGAGTCAAATTTTGTGCTGCTAGCATACAAGGGGTTGCCGCACCCCATGCAGCTAAAGATACCCACACGTTTTTCTTCATTGAGGGGACTTGTGAATGCACGCTCTGTAGCCTGTTTTCGCAACACTCGGTAGCTGAGGGGAGGGAGACGTGCTGCCCATTCCTCCTCAGTGTATTGCACCTGGTGGGGGTGTGGGGGGGATGGATGCCTTGATTGTGGTGGTGATTTTCATATACGTGTACCTACCACCTCAAATGTACCTCAAGTGCTTGTGATGGTGCAGCAGTAGCGGGGCGGGAGAGGACGGTGGAGACTGTGACAGCGGCAAGGCTGTGCAGGACAGCCTTGCGACCCACGAGCATTGGTGATGAGGATGGGGGCGTCATAACTCTGTGTGTGGTCAAGTGGTCCATCATTGGGTGATGAATGAATGTGTGTAGCATGTGCAACACACCTGTCAGGTGGTGCTGCTGTGCACACTGGACGATACAGATGAGCCATCGAGTGTGGAGCGTCTGAGCCTTAACAGCAACGATCGCGCTGGCAACGTGTTGTAAAAAGATACTAGATTTATACTGGATTGTCTGTGCTTTTTTTTTGTATGTTATTCTTTTGTCCCGTACTTCATCATCACGGTCAGAAATAAGGCCTATCTTTGCCTTTTGTGTACCTAGGGACAGTTCTCCAACTGTGATCATCATCCCACTCTTGTAGTTGCTTGCACCAAACGAGTGAGTTTATCCACACAGTGAATCCTCCACAGCACAATGCTACACACAACATCAAGGCCAACCCACGCACTGTTGCAGTGTTTGACACTCAATCCATGTCATCCTAGTTTGCATCATTGTCGTAGGCATCATCTCAGCACACCAGGTACAAGAGATCCCTGGAGATCATCATCATCCCATGCCACCCCCCTCCATGGTCCTCTTCGTGCCGCCCCCGCCACGCCACCACCCTCTTCGCCGCCACCACCACCACCACAACTAACAACCGTCGGCCCCGCCCTCCTCCTTGCCCTCGCCGCCACCGGCATCATCATCACCGTCAAGCTCGGCCCCGATGGCATCTCCACCCTCGCCACCACCCTGCAAGACACCATTGCCAGCCAGGGCCCCTTTGCCGGCCCCGCCCTCTTTCTCACAGCCTACATACTGTCCACCGTGCTGCTCCTACCCGGCAGCGTGCTGACCCTCGCAGCAGGGGCCCTGTATGGGCCCCTGCAAGGGACTGTTTTGGCGTCTGTGGCATCCACTGCCGGGGCCACTGCTTCGTTTCTCATTGCACGATATCTTGCACGTCCATGGGTCACTGAGAAGTTTTTAACGACTGCAGCCGATGCAGACAGCAAGGACACGGATACAATAACCCCACCAGCAAAACCAGCATCCAACACAAAACCACCATTGAAAAGCCCAGCCGCCATTTTCCAACGCATAGACAAGGGTGTTGCAAAGCAGGGGGCCCGTCTGGTGCTCCTCCTTCGATTATCACCTCTGATTCCCTTCTCCCTATCAAATTATCTCTACGGGCTCACTGCGGTGCCCCTGCCTTCGTATGTGGGGGCCAGCTGGTTGGGCATGCTGCCTGGAACCTTTGCGTATGTGTATTTAGGCAGTGCTGCACGTGCTGCAGTGGAGGCTGCCGCTGCTGGGGGTGGGGAAGGAGGGGGGGTGTCGCCGCAGATGGTGTTGTTTGTGGTGGGGGCCGCTGCGACGTTGGGTGCGACAAAGATATTGGCGGATGTGGCAGGGGCGGCGCTGAGTGATGCCGAAGAGGAGTGATGATTGTAATGATTGTGATGATTGTGATGATGTGATGATTGTGATGATTATGAGAGAAAGGGGGGAGGTCATGGTAGGATTGTGTTTTTTTGTTGTGAGAGAAAACATGTGATGATATTGAGTGTCCGTTTTTGTTGAGCATGATTGTGGTGTTGCGCATGATGGTGGTATTCCCTACGTGTATGGTGATTGTCCTATGGTGTGTATGATGATGATTGGACCAGAGTGTATGGTGATGATTGGACCAGAGTGTATGGTGATGATGATGATGTGCTGTTGTGTTTTGCTTGTACATGGTGTGTAAACAACCATCAAACCATCAACCATCAAAACAACCCAGGCACTCCTCGACTGGTGTCTACACCTCGACTGGTGTCTACACACGCAGCAGCACATGATGATGACCTGTATCCCTATGGCCTAGTGAGCCTCAGCCCACCTGGTGTGTTGTACCTTGATTGCTGTTGGTGTGTTGCAACTTGATTGCTGGTGTGCAGTGACCCATGTTGTTTCTTCACACAGGTGGCCGCATGTCTGACATACTTCAGCGCTTGGCGGGGCCAGCACCCACATGTACCCCACTGCAGGGGCCATCAAGATATGTCAACCCCATGAGCATCACATACACACTGGATGGTATTGATTGGGTTGTGTGGACTCTATGGTTGGGTATATGGTGTTTTTTTGCATTTTTCATGGGTTACGCCTGTGAATGTGTATGTGAATGGAATGTGTGTGCATCAACATTCCCGCGCACTGAACACACATTATTCATACACTACACACACACACAACCAATCAATATCATGCATACATCAGGTACACCACGTCGATGGGATATGGTGCGTGCGTTCCCCTCGGTTGCATGTGTACTACTGCACACAGATTTACAAGCACTGCTGCTGGTGAGGCAATTTCGCCCAGCGGTGTACATGAGCACAGTGCTCGAGCGACAAAAGCAACCCAGGGAAATGACAGGGGACGATGATGGGGGAATGCCTCGTACAGGGAAAATGACAGGGGATGATGGGGAAATGGGGACAGGGGAGGAGCTCGCATTGGCAGCAGGGTTTACGTATGAGCTATGTGCTGGGTTGATTGATAAGCCAGGCAAGAGCATTGAGGAAATTGTACAAGAAGAGGTAGCATGGTTGGGGTGGTGTGCATTTCTGTGTGCTGTATGAAGGAAAGACATGTGGGCTGACGCACACACATGTGCACATACACTTGTCATGCACAATGGACGCACACAACCACCATGCACCTACATACATAGCCACCATACACCTACATACACCTACATACACCTACATACACCTACATACACAACGTACATACACCATAAAAACCAGATATTGGAGGAATGTGGGTTTGCAGTGCCGTTGGATCGTATTCGCCCCCTTGCAGCCTATCACAGTGCCATCGGCACCAGTGGGGCGCGGCAGTGCATGTATGTGGGTGGGTGGGATGTGGGTGGGAGGCTGTACGTGGTGGAAGTTGGTTTGTACGTGTGCTCGCGTTCCTGTATACATGTGTGCACGTACGTCAGGTTTACCTGTATATACATGTATGTATACACACATACTACAGGTACTATGCAGAGGTGGATGACAGCATGCGTGTACAGCAAGGTGGCGGGGGTCTACGGTGCGTTGTTGGGTTATTGCTGTATGGTGCCTTTCAACTTTCCTCACACACTTGTACTGTCTCACACATGTTCATTTGTCTCACACATGTTCATTTGTCTCAGGCAAGATGGGGAGGCAATAGAGCTCCTAGCACTTCCACTTGCCAATGCACAGTCATTTGTACTGGACATGCAGGTATGCTGTCTTGTGTATGCTGTCTTGTGTATGCTGTCTTGTGTATGCTGTCTTGTGAGAGTACAGGCCATGACTATTGAGGTTGACTTGAGGTACAGGCCATGACTATTCTTACCCTTGTACCCTTCACACCTATTCTTACATCTTTTCCCCTGCACACCAATGCAGTTGCCCAAGAGTGCAGGGATGATGTTTGGAGTGGCATGTGTGCTGCTGCAACAGGCAGGCAAGAACCCCAGCTGAGGTCCCATGGCACAAGTTTTTCTTTTCCTTTTCTTCCCCTTTTCTTTTCCTTTCTTGCCCTTTTCTTTTCCTTTTCTTCTGATATTGTGGAGTATCATAAAACGCATATGCATGCACTGCATAGTGCCATATTGCATATTACATTGCAACAGCTCGTTGACCGAATCCCTGGTTGCCTCACAAGATATTATTGTGTATTTGATTTCCATCACTTGATTTCCATCACTTGATTATCATCGCTCCAGCATACACAATTTATATTCATCGCTCCAGTATGCATCGTGCAGGTGCCCCATCACTCCCAACAATGCTCAGTGGGAGACAGTGCAGCTGATACAAGCCTGCATCCACCTTGTCCAGTACCAAACCCTCTACTGCAATGATACCCTGTATGTGTGTGTGTGTGGATGTGATGTGGGTGAATGTGTGTGAATACTACTATTATTAATACTCTACATCCTACATACACAGCCATACGTACATTGCCTAGGAGCACCACATGAGGCCCCACCACATCCTCATACACAGCCACTGACAGGTAATCCAACCCCACCAGGCGCACATGGGGGCGATGTTCCACCAGCCACAGCGCACCATCCTGCACATTATAGGGGTGGGTGGGTGGACCATCATGAGGATGTTTTGGGTGATTGAGAGAACAAGGGGAGGAGGGGGGAAATCAGAATATACATGAGTATTGATGATGGATATTGTGTGTTGGTATGTATACCTTGCAATCACACTCATACACACTCATACACACTCATATACACTCATTTACATTCATACACACACTACACACATTCAATACCTTGGTAAAAGCAACATAGGATGTGTCAAATGCCTGCTGCTGCATGAGTTGCCTGCGTGATGCGTTGTGTGCGTGGGCGTGATGTGTTGTTTGAGTGGGAGTGATGCGTTGTGTGCGTGGGAGTGATGTGTTGTGTGCGTGATCTGTTGTGTGAGTGGGCAACAGTGTGGTATTGTATGTACATCCCACCCTGAAACACATGCAACAGAAATCATACACATTGTACAAGCTCACACACATACATACAAACACACAAGCACACACACACACCATACCGTCGACTGTTGAGTGTCTTGAAGAGAATACGTGTCACCCCTGTAGGTATGTGTAATCGCTGCAGTGCTGCTGCTGTTAGATTCGTGTCTGCTGCTACCTCCATCACCAATACAGGACCTGTGGTTCAGTGTATGAGGTGTGTAGAGGTGCGCAGAGGTGTGACGATGTGTGACGATGTGTGACGATGTGTGACGATGTGTGACGAGGCGTGTAGAGGCGTGTAGAGGTGTGTAGAGGTGCGTAGAGGTGCGTAGAGGTGTGTAGAGGTGTGTTGAGGTGTGACGAGCTGTTTAGAGTGGTACGTGATTGGGTGGACCAGGTGTGATTCGCTGCAAAAATCCCACCGGCACACTAGAGTTACAGAGCACTCACATACTGATTACAGAACACACACATACGTACAGTGTCTCATTTCACATACCATTCATCACTTCACATACCATTCATCACCTGTAGGTCCAAAGACTCCATACCCTTGCCTGATGCATATGCCTCCCACACAAAATGACCTGGGCTATCTATATGCGTCCCTGTGTGTGGGCGTAGATGTGCATGCGTGTGTGTTTGTGTGTGTGTGTGTACATAGATATGTGCATGCGTGTCATATTTGAACATGCGCTTGTGTGTAGGATGAGTATGCATGTAAAATAGCTACCCCATTTTCGTGTGCAGATATATACAACCATACACATGCAAGCACATTCTCAAGCACACACGCAACAGACAACCCTTGTCCTCCAACCACCACCACAACAGACACCTGTGTGTGCCGACATGCTCAAAAATGACCCTGTGAACTGATCCCCAAGCTGCTGAGAAGCATCCAATGTGCGGAATGAGTCGTCCAAGCCATGTGCACTGTGGTGATGAAACATCGGATTAATACAAGTCTTACATCGTGACAATCAGACGAGATCCCATCATGGTACATCATATACATGCGCACCTGTCCCAGTCGACTGTGCCCTTGCCTAGCGGTATGCTAATGTCAATAATACCAGATAATGCATCGTCCTGTGCAAAGGCCTGCGCCCATGCACCTGGGGGCACGTCTGACAAGTGTGGGATGACAACGGGTGATGTGCAGGTGGATGGCAGGCTGCTGTTGAGCACTTGTTGTTTGGGAGTGGGTCTTAATCGATTGCCCAGAGCTAGCAATAGATATCCACGTAATAATTGGCCGAGCCACATGCTTTTCACTTAACCAAGTGTGTCAACCTAAAAACAGCTGATGATGATATAAACCATCATAAAACGTGCATGTACATCATTATTTTTGCAACCACAATACTCATCAAAACCACAACACTGAAACAAACCAATGTAAGCATCAAATGCCAGCCCTCAACGTGTGGTGGAGGCGATGGTTCATCGGGAGTGATGACGTTCCGTTTGTGCTCATCTTTTGCGTGCCAATAGTGGCACTATGGATCATCTTATTGCCATTATGGTTGGCAGGCCTATCGAATGCGACATGCGAGGCCTCCCTCACGCAGCTCTATGTGTATGGGGCGGTCATGATCGCCCTCTTGACGATGACCTTGTGTAGCTGCATCTCAGGCATCTACTATGGATCTAAAGGTGTGTTGTGTGTGTGGTTTGTATGCAGCTGTATGCACTACTGGCACTTGCACATCGGTTGGTGTGCATATAAACAGGTGCCATGTTTGAGACACACAAGCGACGCCCTGTGGAGATTGGCGCATGGTTGTTTTTCCCCAAGACCATCATCAACACGGGTGCAGCAGGTACATGTTTGGGGTGTAATGTGACATGAGGTTGTTGAGATGGGGTTTAGGTGATATTGCTCGATTGGTGGGAGCGCACCATCACGCACATTGTTGTTAACCCACCATCCTTGACCTTGACTGATGTCACATCATACTGTCACATCACACAGTATGGGGCACTGTTCTCATCGTCAACTGGCCAGGGTGCACTGGCACAACCTATGTGCGGGGATACACCACACTTACGGTACGTGGTTGCGTTGCATGTAATGTTGCATGTGATGTTGCATGTGATGTTGCATGTGATGTTGCATGTGATGTGCATCTCGTCGCATCAGGTGTATATCTCATATATGTGTCATATATGTGTATATGTATATCTCATATATATCTCATTGCATGTCTGTGTACACCCAAACACACACACTCTCATGTGTGCTTTATTTACACACACGCACACACACACACCACAAACAAACACACAGGCATTTGTGGTCATGTTGTGGGTTATTGTTGCATTCTTCTGGTGCCTAGTGGTGATGACGTTCAATGTCTACCCCAACTTCCAAGACAGTGCTGCCTGGGAGAAGCGATGTCGTTGTTTTGCATGTCTTGTGTTTTGTGGTGCCAAGCGCACGAGTTTATCAGACAGTGATAGTGATTGGGTCACTCGCTTGGCTGACTTTATGTCCAAGGTTTGGTGGGGGTAGGGTGTATGGTGTTGTTTTGCGGGTGGTGGTGGGGTGTATGGTGTTGTATTTTGGTACGGTTGTATTGTGGGTGTGTTGCATTGGTGATGTGGTACATGTGTGCATGTGGGGGATGCAATGATTTGCTGGAGACTGGTTTCCTGTTGTACAAGGGACAACACCCATGTGCACCTGGTTCTCACCCCCTCACCCACCCCTCACCCCGGTCTCTTTTCTCACAGAAATTCTCCAAAGTGGATTTCTCACCAACAGACTTTATAGTATCATTCTGGTTGGCTGCAAAACTTCAAAAATTTGAACGACAGCGACTGTATTTACATTATCTCACTGGCATGCAAGCGCATGCATCAGGGGCTGCGGGGGGGCGGTTGGTGACGCAGGTGCTGAGTGAAGGCGGTGAGGGGGGGGTGCTTCCAGGTATGTTGTGTACATCGGTGGTGTGGTTGGTGTGGGTGGGTGGTGTATGGTGTGGGTGGTTGGTGTGTGGGTGGTGTATTTGTTGTGTTGTTGTCCACATACCATGCGTGATGTGGGTAGACACGCTCAATACACCCATACATATATGCAATACACCCATCAATACACCCATGCATACATTCGCCACATGCAATACACCCACACATACATGCAATACACCCATAAATACACCCATCAACACACCCACGCATACATTCGCCACATGCAATACACCCACACATACATGCAATACACCCACCAACACACCCAGGTGCACATGCAGGATTCAGTGGGGAAGGTGCAGTGGCAGCTTCTACCCCAGATACAGCACAGGACACCTACACCCCAGATACAGCACAGCACAGTTACCCAAGTGCATTTCACACAAAGCAAGTGGTGCCAGTGGGCAGTGAGGATTTTATAGAGGGGAGACCTCATTTGGATAGGTAGGCTGGATAGGGAAAAGGTGGTGTATGATGGAGTGAGTGTGTATGTATGCTGTGTATGCATGGTATGTGTGTGTATTCCATGTGTGTGTGCTTATATCATAGTAATGAGATATCATCATATCTCCTCACTGCAAAGTGTGTTGTACGTTTTTCTCCCTCGCATTTCTTCCCCCCGTCACATTTCCCGCCCCCCTCTCTTTTCAGGTCAAAGGGCTCCGGCAACCACCGCAAGCCCCGCCCATGGAGCCGGTCCCCTGCACAACTCACAGAAACCCTCAACCCAGTGCCAGAGGGGGCCTCCCCTGACGGGGGGCCCTCCCCCCGCGGGGGGGGTGCCACGGGGGGGCCCTTTGCGGAGGAGGTAGAAGGGCCCTCCTTTGTAGAAGAAGGGGGGGCAGATGTGGTACAGGCCGAGGGGGGGGGCGGGGAGGATGGTGATGATGTGGGGCCCCACAACACACACAACAACAACAAGAATGGGGAGGGCGATCATGCGGGGGATGATGAGGATCATGTGGGTGATAAAGAACATGTATCAGCATCACGACAAGCATCATTAGCCAAGTATGCAAGTGATGCGAGTGATGTACAGCTGTTTGCGGCAGAGGCGAGTCGACTGTCTGCATTACAAGAGGTGTGAGTGTATTGTGGGTGGTGTTTGTGTGTGTGTGTTTGTATGTGTGTGTGTGCTCACCATACCCTGTACATTAATCAGGTTAAAAACACAACACACCACTTTTTCCACCTCCGCAACACTGTTTCCAACTTGTTACACATACTTGTTTCAACACTCACAACATGTGTCTCAACTTCACAACATTTCTCCCTCAGCAGGAAATTGCTGCTGCCACTGCCACCACCACCACACACCCTCCTCCTCCCTCTTCACACCAATCCCCCCGGGTATCGTTTCAGCAACCATCACCACCACCATCAACCTCGTCCTCTTCATCAGTAGCACCACCCCTCCCACCACGTACGAGTTGGGTGCGGTTGTGTATGTACTATTGTGTATGTGCTGCTCTTGTTTTGTTGGCAACGCCACAATAGTGATGTCATTGTAGTTTTACTGTACGTAGGTGGTGCGTTGTATACACTGCACCCACATGTTGTATGCACTGCACCCACATGTTGTATACACTGCACCTACATGCACACCACACACCATGAATCACAGATACCAAGCCATCTGTCGATGGTATTCCCATGCTCACACCTCTCACACAATCATTCAGGTGTGTTGATGGTGTGTGTTGGGGGTGTGTTGTGTTGGGGGTGTGTTGTGTTGAGGTGTGTTGTGTTGAGGGTGTGTTGTGTTGAGGGTGTGTTGTGTTGAGGGTGCGGTGTAATGAGATGGGCTGCATGTGTAGGCTTACTTGTGTGTGTGTGTACAATTGTGTCATTATATGTTTTTGTATATATACAACATAAGGCGCATACACATCTTTCCCCATGCAAACACATCCACACGCACATACCCGTGTACCCACCTACCCACCTACGAACACACACACACACAGTAATGCACACACACGTGAGTTTCGCAAGCGTATGTCCCATCATACCCCCGTCACCCTGGAGGACCTCAGCATGGCAACACACTTTATGAAATTTGCATTTGCTGCGTATGGATACAAGCTCTATGTGGTTGCAACCTTTGGTGTGGTTGGAAGGTAGGTTGTGGGTGGGTGGGTGTGGGTGGGTTGGGAGTGACTGTAGGTGGATTGGTGGGGTATATACATGGGGTATGTGTGGTTGGGTGGTGGGTTGTTCACTGTTTTCATGATGACCAGTAACCCCCTCACCGTGTACACATAAGCACCCCCTCACCTTGTACATGTATATACCATGTTCACCATTTTCCCATTTCCCCCTCACCATTTCCCCCCTCACCTTGTACACACAGCCCCTTGGGTTTATTTTGGCCCCAGTATAGCCGCAAGAAGTTGCAGAAACATGTGCTTGCTCGTGTTGATGAGCTCACAACAGACACACTTGCTGGTGGTGGTGGTGGTGATGCTGGTGGTGGTGAAGCTGGTGGTGGTGGTAATGATGGTGTTTCCCACCACCACAATAATAATAATAAGAACAGCAGCAAGGAGGAAAACAAATCCAAGGGAAACGACAACAAGGGAAATAGCAAAAACAAGGGAAATAACAACAATAATGGAAAAATAAACAAGAAAAAGAATAGTGGTGATGGCAAGGATCTGGAAGGTTCTTCTGGTGGTCTGTCTGACATAGAGGCAGCCATGGAAGAAGGGCGAGCAGGTGGTCATGGTCAACATGCTGGTCAACATGCTGGTCAACATCATCATCATGACACGCACCACGCTCCAGCCTCGCCATCCTCCGCAACCACTTCAAGCTCCTCACATACACACACACACAAACGCAAGCTTCAACGCAAGGAGAGCTTTCCATGGGGCCCCCTGGGACCTGCTGTGTCCACCCACCTGGCATGGGCAACACCGATTGCACCTGAAAAGCGCTTGTCACTCAATGCTATACTATTGGTGTGTGTTTTTGTGTTGTGTATGTTTTTTTATTTCATGTTTGTTGGTGTATTTGTTTGTACACACACCCATATACATACATACCCATCTACGCACCCATACACACACACATATATGTACATACACACACACACATATATGTACATACACACACACACACACACACACACACCTAGGCATCTGAACTCCAAATAGAGGACCTCATGTTTGTGAGATATGAAGGCGAGCGCAAGCTGGTGGCACCATACTTTATCGCACTTGACAGGCAACAAAACAGGTGTGCGTGTAATGTGTGTGGAGGAAGGGGAGTGTGTTGTGTGTAGGTAGTGTGTAGGTAGTGTGTAGGTAGTGTGTAGGTAGTGTGTAGATGATGTTACACAGGAACATTGTTTTGTACAGCCTCCAAAACACAATGCGTATGCATAACACACACACACACACACACACACAC
>VFQP010000388.1_pt1 | contig 91768 bp, 85 predicted proteins | sample 3512351 | NCBI WGS metagenome assembly VFQP01 (sample SAMN10412372, study PRJNA504923) | tailings metagenome | isolation source: Relicate 1 Philex TSF1 revegetated site | place: Philippines: Tuba, Benguet | collected 2017-08-29
CCATGTGCTGCACGTCAGAGACGGATACTGGGGTGGCGCCCTGGACAAATCCGCGGAATGGTATGCCGCGCTCTGCACGGCACTGCGCGAAGAAGACTGGGAGAAGGCCGTCTGGAACGCCGGCGTGCTCTCCCATTACATCACCGACCCCATCCAGCCGTTTCACACTGCACAATCGGAAGCCGAGAACAGCATCCATCGCGCCGCCGAATGGTCGATTTCGAAATCCTATGACGACCTGAAGCGTCTTGGCCTCGAGCGTCACGGCGACATGGAGGTCACGGCGGGCAACGGCGAGCACTGGCTGCGTGAGCTAGTCTGCGACGCCGCCGAAAAGGCAAACAAGCATTACGAAGCGCTGATCGCACATTACAACCTACGCGCTGGCGTCAGCGATCCTCCGTCGGGCCTGGATGATTTCAGTCGCAAGATCCTCGCCGAGTTGCTGGTCTTTGCAGCGAATACATTTGCAGCCGTGCTTGATCGGGCGTTCCAGGAGTCGGCAGCGATGCCGCCCACGGTCGATCTCGCGCTCGATACCATCCTCGCAGCGGTGAAGATTCCCGCCAAAATGCTGGCGAAACGCCTCGCTGACGCCGAAGACCGGCGCGTCGTACAGGCCATGTTCGACGAGCTGACCCAGACGGGACGCGTTGAGGCGACGCTCCCGGAAGACGACCGCGTCGTTCGAGATCTCTACGCCAAGGAAATCGAAGCGCCTCGCGCAGCCAAGCGCACCGAGCAACGAAACGCTGCGATAAGCGGCGCAACGCCGCCGGAGATCGCACCTACGGCTGCGATCTCGCCGCCGGAGCCGATTCCCGCGCCAACGCGATTACCCACACCGTATCTGGCCCTCGCGGACGACATCGAGCGCGCTCCTTCCATTGGTCCGCGCATGGCAAAGCGGCTGGAGCCTCTTGGCATCAAGACCGTCTCTGATTTCCTCGCCGCTTCGGCTTACCTGACAGCAGACGCCCTGCGTTCGAAGAACGTAAAAGCCGACACCATTAAGCTCTGGCAGGATCAATGCCGGTTGATGCTGTCCATCCCCGGGCTGCGCGGCACGCACTCCGAGCTGTTGGCAGGCGCGGGCTACCGGACAGCCGAAAGCATTGCGGTCGCCGAGGAAGCGAAGCTCTGCGCCGACGTTTTGGCGTTCGCGGCCAGTTCCCCAGGGCAAAGGATTCTCCGCCAAGGCGGGCCGCCCGACATCGAAAAGATCAAGGGTTGGCTCGGAGCGGCGACGATGGCGCGCGCCGCCTGATGCGGCGTTTTCCCGCCGAACGCCTTGTCTGCCTCACCGAGGAAACCGTCGAAACGCTTTATCTGCTCGGCGAGCAGGACCGCATCGTCGGCGTATCCGGCTATGCCGTGCGCCCGCCGCAGGTGAGGAAGGAAAAGCCGCGTGTGTCGTCGTTCACAGCGGCGAACATCGAACGCATTGTCGGGCTAAAGCCGGATCTGGTTCTGGCCTTCTCCGATATCCAAGGCCCCATCGTCGCCGAGCTCGCGCAGGCTGGCATCGCCGTGTACCTCTTCAATCAGCGCGACATCGCAGGGATCCTCGCCATGATCCGGACGGTCGGCGCGCTGATCGGCTGTTTGGAGAAATCCGAAGCGCTCGCACGCGCCCTTGAGGTTCGTCTGGATACGGTCGCCCAGCAAAGCCGGCAGCGGACCGCGCGGCCGCGCGTCTACTTCGAGGAATGGGATGATCCGATGATCTCTGGCATTGGCTGGGTGTCGGAGCTGATCGAAATCGCGGGCGGCATCGACATATTCGCCGACCGCAGCCACAACCCGCGAGCAAGGGACCGCTTCGTCACGTCCGAAGAGGTCATTGCCGCCGCCCCGGATGTCATCCTGGCTTCCTGGTGCGGAAAGAAGGTGAGGATCGACAGTTTTAAGAAGCGAGAAGGTTGGGACAGGCTCCCCGCCGTTTCATCCGGACAGATATTCGAGATAAAGTCGGCGTTAATTCTTCAGCCCGGTCCAGCCACATTGACGGACGGACTCGACGCCATTTCTGCTGCGCTTGCCCTTTCAAAGAAATGAAAGTCGCTGCAACAATGAATTCGCGTTAGGAAATTCATCCGTATTTATACCTACCGAAGAGCACAATTGAACACAATTTATTTACCCCGCAAGCGCAATTTAGGAAGCAGAGAAATTGCGTTTAGAAGCCGAGCGTTGCAGCGGCCCGCTAACGCGATTTATGCGAGAATTTTTGGCGGGCGGGGCCCTAACGGTATGAACTTCCTTTCAAGCTTCAAGGTGCTTACGAAAATCCTGGCGGTCATCGCGGTTATGGCTGTCGTGGCCGTGACCATTACTTATTTCGGCACCAAATCGCTCAGCGTTCTCAAAGATGCGACCGGCGTAATGGAGACGAAAGCCGACGGTGCTCTTTTGGCCGCCCGCATCTCGCGAGTCATTGTCTCTTTAAACCGCGCCGAATATGTCCTCGCATCCCATCCGACTCCTGAAACACGCGCCGAAGTCCGCGCCGAAGTCGATAAGGAACTCCAATATTTCCACGAGCGTTTCGCGTCACTGAAGCAGTCGGTCGGCAGCGAGGACGCGAAGTTCATTGCCGACATTGAGGCCGCATTCGCCGCCTACAGCAAGGAACTGGAAGACACCTTCCAGGTCGCAAACGAGGTCCGCGACTATACGGCTAGCGAGGAAATGAAAAAGCTTCAGGCCTCGGTCGCATCCAGCAGCGTGGCAGCGACAAATCTGCGGGATACCGTACGGGCCATCCAGGATTTGCTGGACGAGGAAGTGAGTACGGTGAGTGCTGCTGCCAGCGACGAATATGCGCGTGCATCGCGTTTGATGATCGTGGTTGCGACTGTCGGCATCATGCTGGGTCTGGCCATGGGCTTCGTCATTAGTCAATTCGGCATCGTCAAGCCGCTCCGCTCGATGGTCGAGGTGCTCCAGAAGCTCGCAGCCGGCGACTATCAAGTCGAGATCACCGGACAGGATCGCAAAGACGAAGTAGGCGAGGTCGCCAAGACCGCCGTCGTATTCAAGGCGAACGCGCTCGACAAGATTCGCATTGAGGAGGAGCAGAAGCTGTCGGAGACGCGCGCAGCCGAGCAGCGCAAACAGGATATGCGTCGTCTCGCTGACGACTTCCAGCGCGCCGTCGGCGGTATCGTCGAAATGGTGTCGAATGCGTCCAGCCAGCTCGAAGGCGCCGCGACCTCTCTCACGCAGACTGCTGAGCTGACCCAGGAGCGTTCCGGCGTCGTGGCGGCCGCATCCGAGCAGACGTCAGCCAACGTGCAGGGCGTAGCAGCTGCCTCCGAACAACTCGCTTCGACCGTGACTGAAATCGGCCGTCAGGTCCAGGAGAGCAGCAACATCGCCACCCAGGCGGTGAACCAGGCAGCCAAGACCAACGACCAGGTCAACCAGCTTTCCGAAACTGCGAACCGCATCGGCGACGTCGTCGGCCTGATCAACACGATCGCCTCGCAGACAAATCTGCTGGCGCTCAATGCGACCATCGAAGCAGCACGCGCCGGCGACGCCGGCAAGGGCTTCGCCGTGGTAGCCCAGGAGGTCAAGGCGCTCGCCGCTCAGACCGCCAAGGCAACAAGCGAAATCGCTTCCCAGATCTCGGGCATGCAAACCGCAACGCAGGAAGCCGTCGGCGCGATCCAAGACATCACGACGACGATCAATAAGATGTCGGAAATTTCCGGTGCCATCGCTGCGGCCGTCGAAGAGCAGGCCGCCACCACACAGGAAATCAGCCGCAACGTGACGGAAGCCGCTAAGGGCACGAGCGAAGTGGCGATGTCCATCACGGATGTCAGCAAGGGCGCGAGCGACACCGGCACCGCTTCCTCGCAGGTTCTTTCATCTGCCAAGCAGCTTTCGTCGGAAAGCCGCTCGCTGCGCGACCAGGTCGATATGTTCCTGCGCACCGTCCGCGCGGCCTAAAACGAGGGGAAACTCAAAACGAAACGCGGCAGGAACGACGCCCTGCCGCGTTCTATTTTGCGAAGATTTCTGACGGGCTGAACCTTACGCGGCCGTTGGGAACTCGACGATGAGAACCTCCGGCAGGACTGGACCGACGAACGTGTTCCGTTCATTCGAACTCTGATCTGACACCGCGATCGGCTCACACGGAATGCCGTGCCAGTGCGTAAGCGGCGGCAGCGTCTCGCCCTTCATGAGCACGGACAGGGGGCCGAGCACGGCTCCGGGCTGCATCTCCGTCCCATAAAGAACGACGGCCATATTGCCAACCGTGCATCCGGTGCCGATGTCGAGCTGATCCGCCTTGAAAACGCGGTCTTCGAAAAGATGCGTTTGGATCGTGGCGCCAAGATTGAGCGAAGCATTGTCGCCGATTTTCACCAGATCGAACTCGGAGAAGAGCGTCGTCTCGATGAAGCACCATTTTCCGATCTTGCATCCCATCATGCGCAGGCAGGGTGCAATCATCGGCGTCCCCATAAGTGGCGCCATGGCCGACGCTGCCAAGCTCTCGTAGATGCCGTTGATCAGCTCGTTGTGCCAGACGAACCGGCACCACAGCGGCTTCACCACGGGCTTATGCGCACCGATCAGCAACGCCTTGAGGAACGCGGTGATCACGATGGATGAATAGGCGAGCACCGTTGCCAGGACCGGAATTGCAGCGATCACATAGAGGATCGGCTGCGTCCTGCTGCCCCAAACCAGCGCCGCGACGAATGCGATCGCGCAGGCCATGCCGACGAGACCGGGGAGAAGGATGCGCACGGAGTCCGTTGCTGCCCGTTCCAGTCGCGCCCAGATCGTCGGCTTGAAAATTTCGGTCTCGGCGAAGCACAGATCCTGTTGGGTATTGGGAAGCGCGAAACCGGGGGCGCCAAGCCAACGCGTGTTGTCTGGCACTTCGGATGTGTTGGCCGGCGGGGTCGAGGCAACGCCGATGAGTACGCCATCGCCGATGCTGTGGCCGCCCGAGACCAGTGCGCTATTGCCCACGAAAGTTTTCGAGCCGATGCGCACCGCACCGAATTCCGCCTTGCCCTTGTAGATCCGCTCGCCGCCCACGAGGCACGCGTCGGCAAGGAAACTTCCCTCGCCGACTTCGAGCACATCCGGGCAGGCATGCGAGACCGTCGAGATTTCGACGCCGCGCCCGATCTTTGCGCCGAAGGCTCGGAGCAAACCGGGCAAATACACCGTCGCATAGACGGGCATCAGGATGTTTTTCGTGTTCTCGAGCAGGTAGGCCGAGAACCAGTGTCGCAGATACGTCACGCTGTAGAGCGAAACCGTGCCGGCCTTGAGCGGCCCGATCAGCCGCTTCAGCATGATCGCGCCACGGATATAGACCAGCAGCCCGACGGGGACCGACAGGAAGGCCGCGAAGATACCCCAGCTCGTCCCGCCGAAATAAAGCGCGCCGACCACGAGTGCGATGGATGGCAAGCTCACCGCGATCAGGAAGTAACCCATCGCATAGATGAGCGCGAGATGCAGCACGCCGAACAGCGCCCGCGCCATCCTATTCCCGGCCGAGCGGACCGCCTTGAAGCGGAGCGCTTCCGGCTTAGGTGCAGGCACCTTCACGTCCGCGGCCACCGCAGGAGTGCCCCGACGGGATTCACCCGCTTCCATCTCGGTTCCGTCGGCCAGAAGCGACATGTCGTCGAGAAGGGCGCCATCGCCCATCGTCGTGTGCAGCCCCATGGCGCAATGCATCCCGACAAAGCAGTCTTTGCCGATGGTCACGGGAGCGATGATCAGATAGCCATCCTCGACGCGGTAGCCCAGGATCTGCGACTCGAGACCAACGCTCGAGTTGTCGCCGATCGTGACCATGTCGAACGCCGAGCAGAACGGCGTCGCAATGGTGACGTTGCGCCCGATTTTCGCACCCATGGCACGCCAGTAGAGGCTCATGAGCGGCGTGCCCTTGAACATATCGGCCCACGCCAAAGCCTGGAAACGGTTCGCGATCCACCAGCGCAGATAGTAGAAACTCCACAGCGGATAGCGGCCGGGAACATAGCGCCCAACCACGATCCACTTCACCGCAACGCTGACGGTCAGCATGAACGGCCAGGCGGCAAAGCCGATGATCGTCGACAGCCACGCCGCGTGTGTCCACGGAATGCGTCCGTCGGCCACGGCCGTCACCATCAGCGTGACGTAGGCAAACGGCGCCGCCATGATCGCGTAATAGAGCATCACTGCGAGCGCTTGTACCGTGACGGTCGTCCAGCGCACCATCGGATGTACGCTCTTGAACGCGAGCTCGCTTGGCAGCGGACCGCTCGCTCCGCCGCCCGCGCCATTCCGCGAACCGGCCGTGCGCGCGTGCATCCCATGCGTCATGGTCGCGCGAATGTGCCGTGCAAGCGCCCGCACCGTCCTGTGATCGTACACATCGCGCACGGAGAGCCGCATGGCCCCCGTTGCACGCCGCATGAGGGTCACTGTCTTCGCGGCGAGGAACGAGTGGCCTCCTAGGTCGCTGAAGAAATCCGCTTCGACCGAGACCTTCGGCAGGCGGAACGCCTCCTGCCACGCCTCCGCGAGGCTTGCTTCGAGATCGTCGGCCGGCGGCACGTGCACGCCGACATCGACAAACATCTTTTGCGGAGCCGGCAGGCTCTTGCGATCGATCTTGCCGCTCGTCGTCACAGGAAGCGTCGGCAGCACGTCGAGATATTGCGGGATCATGTAAGGCGGCATGCGTTCGCGCAGCAGCTCCGACAGACCCTTCCGGTCGAGCGCACTGTCGTCACCGCCATCGCAGACAACGTAGGCCGCGAGTTCTTTGAGATCGCCCGTCTCCACGACCCGCACGGCGGCGGCCTTGATTGAGGGATGCTCGATGAGGATGGCTTCGATCTCGCTCAGCTCCACCCGGAACCCGCGGATCTTGATCTGATCGTCGAGGCGTCCGAGGAAATAGAGTTCTCCGTTCTCACCCAGCCGAACGTGATCGTAGGTGCGGTAGAGCCGGTCGCCGTCGTTGGCGACGAAAGGATTGGGAATGAAACGCTCGCCGGTCAGCGCTTCGAGATTCATGTATCCGCGCGCGACGCCGAGGCCGCCGATAAACAATTCTCCGGATTCGCCAGGCTCCACTTGGTGCAGATTTTCGTCGAGGACGTAGGTAGTGTAGCCCGGAAGGGGCAATCCGATCGTGACTTGTTCACCTGGCACGCAATCGGCCCATGTGGCGACGACCGTCGTTTCCGTCGGCCCGTACGTATTGATCAGACGGCAACCGGGCTTTGCCCAGCGGCTCACGAGTTCGGCCGAGCAAGCCTCGCCGCCGAGCACGAGCGTGCGCACGGTCGGCAACTCGCGATCGATCATCGAGAGCATCGTCGGCACAGTGGAGAAGTAGGTGATCTCCCTCTCCGTGATGAAATCGACCAGATCCGACGGGGACCGTTCGACCTCCTCAGTCGGAACGACGAGCGTCCCCCCGCGGGAAAAGGCAGCCCAGATCTCTTCGACCGAGGCGTCGAACGCCGTCGAGAAACCCTGGTAGACACGGTCGTTCGCGGTCACCCTGTAGATTGTCCTGAGGCTTCTCACGAATGCCACCGCGTTGCGGTGTTCGATCATCACGCCCTTGGGCCGGCCGGTCGAACCGGAGGTATAGATGACGTAGGACAGGGATTGCGGCGACACGTCATAGGCCTGCGCGGGCGTCTCGGGCGACTGCCGCGCGATGTCCTCGCGATCGAGATCGAGCCGCAGAAGCGGGGTTTCGACCTGGCCGTCGATCTCGCCGAGGAGCGGATATTCCGTGATGATGACGCGAGCCCGCGAGTCCTCCAGGATCGCGCGGATGCGCTCGAGCGGAAAGCGCGGATCGATCGGCACGTAACCGGCGCCGGCCTTGAGAATACCCAGCATCGCCGCGTAGAGACGCACCGATTTCTTGAGATAGAGCGCAACCAAGTCGCCCGGCTTTACGCCGCGCGCACCGAGCGCATTCGCAATTCGGTTAGCTTCGGCATCGAGCTCGGAATAGGTCAGACTCTCGTCCGCGAACTCCACCGCCGGGTGGTTCGGCCGTTTACCAACTTGCGCCTCGAAATAACTATGCAAGAGGCGCGGAGAAATTCCCGGGAGGCGCCTCCGAAGAGGTTCCCGGGCCGTATCGACCATGGACATTTGGCCCCCTTTGGAGAGGTCCTTGATGCTCGGCCCGTCAAATATCGACGGCGAGGGCTACGAAAAGCGGTTGCGCCTGATTGCGAAGCGGCCAAGTTGCAAGTCGCATTCCCGACAGATCCAGCTGGTCGTCGTGAACTGCTTTCAAGCGGTCTTCTTCAGTATCGAAATTCAGTCGCGAGACGTCATAGGCAAACCCCATGCCAAGCATCTTGATGGCAGCTTCCTTGAGCGCCCAAAGACGCACACGCGCCTCGGCCCGCTCCACCCCGGAGAGATGGCTCAGCGCCTCCCGCTCGTCGGCCGTAAAGAATTCTTCCACCTGCGCATCGTCGGCCGAGCCGCCGGCGCATTCGATGTCGATACCCACGGGATGAGCGCGCGACACCGCAATCACTGAAACCCATGGCGTATGTGAGCAGCTGAAATGCAGTTGCGGATGCTCGCTCCGCAAAACCGGCTTTCCAAATTCGCCTCGCTCAAAGGTCCAACCGGAGGGAGCCACCGCCCCGTGAACGGCATCCGAAAGCGCCGTCCGCAACGCTGCCCGGGTCGCAAGCGAACGAGCGCGCGTAGGTCCGTGCCGGACGCCGGAAAACTCCTCGATGTCGGACGGGGTAAGGGAAGCGCCTCGTGCTTCCGAACACACGCTGGACGTGTGTGCGATGTATCGTACTGACACGTCGGGGAATGGCGCGTCCTGATTTGGTTCAAGCCGGCCGCGGCCGATGACCGGAACGGAGCGCGCAATACTACGCCAACGGACAACAGCAGTGTTTCCAGGTGCTGCAACACCCAATGTGGTTAAAATGTTCGGCAACATACTTAACGCCTATGCCGGGAGTTTTCGTCCCTACGAAACTATAAATAGGCGTAGCGAAATGACTTCGATTAACCAACTATTTACCGATCGAACGTTGCCTAACTCGAATGCGATGGTTAATATTATTCGTAAACCAAATTAAATCTGTTTTTACCTGCGCAATACTTGCCTAGAAAATCCCGCCTATTATCGCTTTCGGCGCTCGGGCTGGGTCGCTCAGACGTCTTCGAATTGAGTTTGTGGGGGAAGCGTGCGGCTGCATCAGGCAAGAACAGGCGCGATGCGCATGGCTCTTTTCCTGCAAATCGCAATCGTCTCCAGCGTGCTGGCAGTCTGCGGCGCGGGGGCCTTTTCCTACCTGCACACCAGCGAAGGCGACGGCATGAAAAAGGGCTACGACATCAAGAAGACGGGCTTAGTCCCGATCTACCCGGACGGTTACGCGTGCTCGGAACTAACGTCGTTCTACGCGAGCTGGCTCGATGTTGACGGAACGCATCGTGATGAGATCCACTCGGGCGTCGACGGCGGCAAGCTCGGCGAAAAGATCCTTGCGCCGGCCGCTGGAACGGTGCGCGCGGTATGGGAGGCCGATTGGCAATGGGGGAAGGAAGGTGCCCTCGTCCTCGTTCACTCGGCATCCGATCTGAACATGGAGGGCGAAGGGGGCGCCTTCTATTACTCGGTCTACGACCACCTGAAGTACGACGAGATCAAGCACCTAAAGGTCGGCCAGAAGATCGCGCGCGGCGAGCCCCTCGCGCATGTCTACCGCCCCGGCGGTCACGCTAAATACCTGCCAGAAGTGCACTGGGAGGTGTGGGAGGTCCAGGAGGACGAAATGGACTGGACGGTAAATCGTCACGGCGGACGCGAATGGCGAAATGACGCCGCGCGGCTCATCGATCCGCTTTACATGCTCGGCATCCATTCGCCGCCCGCAGACAAAAAGTCCGTCGCGATCGTGCCGTTCGAGCCCAAACGCGATTACTCTGATTTTCGCGGATTTACCTACATTTTCGAGTGCCGGAAATCCTGAGCGGAATTGCCCCGCGCTGGCATCGGCTTTGCATTTTCTCGTCTGACGCTTCGCGAGCGTGCGTCTTGGAACGCTGGATCACTAGGTCAGGCGACCTGTTCGCGGAGAGAGGTTGTTACGGAGATGTATCGCCATGCGTAATACGACCATTTCGCCGATCGCAAGCTGGACCCGCGGAGCTTCGTTGGGCTTCGCCACGCTCGCCCTGCTATCCCTGCCTGCCGCCGCTGACGACACTGCCGCTCCAGCCGACGCCTCTCAGGTCGGCAGCATCTGGTGGTCGGAACTCGTGAGCGCGAACCCGACCCGCACCCGGGATTTCTACGCCGGTGTCTTTGGCTGGACCCCGAAGATCGTCTCCGCCGACGACACCACCCGCGCGCCGAACCCCGGCGAGCCCGAATACACTATCTTTATGCATCACGGCACCGAAGTGGCCGGCGCCGCCGCTCATGACGACAAGGATCCGAACGAGGTCCGTCCGGGCTGGCTCAGCTATATCCAGGTCGCCAACGTCGATACGGCGGTCCTGGAGGCGGTCAACAAGGGCGGCAAGATTCTGAAAGCGCCCTACGACGACGCGGGCACCGGACGTTTTGCCGTCGTCCAGGATCCCGATGGCACGCCCGTCGGCCTCGTCACGCCGATTTCAGCAGCGCCGATCCGCTAAAGATGGGCCGGCGAGGAGGGTGTCCGGCATATTGCCGCCGGGCACTTATCCACAACACCGAAGCCTCGGAAGTTCATCAAAACAAAACTATTCTCGACTTGAGATCCGTGCGATTCGCCGAACAAAAGCGACCAAATCGCTACGCGCGGCGAACTACGTTGCCGAGCCGCCATACTCGACGAATGGATATGCACCGTCGGGGATCTTGACACTCGACAGACTAGGCCGAATCACCGCTCGTATGCCCACTGAGAAAAAGGCTGTGCGAGCCCAAGTGTGTGCTGCGTCTTACTCGCGCTATTAGCAAGCATGGGGTTGTCCGATGCAGATGCGCGCAGTTAAGTCGATTGCCGGTGGATTGATACTGACGCTATCGAGCGGGGCAGCCCTCGCAGATGGCATGCCGTCATTGAAAGACACCGTTGCCCCGGTGGTTCCGTCTTGGTCGGGACCCTACTTCGGCGGCAGCGTCGGCTACGGCCACAACGACTCCAAGAACAACTATAGCGACTCGACGGGCGATCGCTCCTCGGTCTCAGAAGACGCGGACGGCGGATTGATCTCGCTGGTCTGGGGTATCGATTGCATGCTTACGGATCGGGTGCTCGTCGGCGCCTTCGTCGACGTCGACTGGTCGAATATCGACCGCGGCTTCGACGGCAACGGGCTGACGATCGACCGCTCGGTCAACATCGGTGCCCGTCTCGGCTACCTGATCAGAGAAAACACGCTGATCTTCACGACGGCCGGCTATAGCCGCGCGCACTTCGACAACAACGGCTGGTGGGATATCGACGCCGGCGGCGCGACCTTCGCCGGCAAGAACTCCGAGAATTTCAACGGCTACTTCGTTGGACTCGGTGCCGAGCATCGTCTGAGCGGAAACTTCTTCCTGCGCGGCGAAGTCCGCTACGCAAAATACGACGAAGAAGTCACGAACTCCGGCACAGCATTCGGTGTCGACTACGTCGACAAAGAAGATCCCGAACTCTGGACCGGTCGTATCGGCCTCATTTATAAGCTCGGCCGCGGCGAAGGTCCCTTCGCCAGCGGAGGGCGTGAAGTCGACACCATCAAGGTCGCAAACTACACTGGCGTCGACGTCTCGAAGGACGCCTGGGCGATCTATTCGGGCACCGTCTTCGCGCTCAATGGCGATTTCTCTCGCGACGGCTTCGTAGCTCGCTCGCTCGGCGTCTATGCCGAGTACGACTACGATACAGGCGCGCCGCCGGTGAACATCGATGCCCAAGACCGCTCGATCGATGCCATGCTCGGCTACATGAAGTACTTCGGTGAAACCAGCGCCATCCTCTACCTCGGCATGGAAATCCGCGACGTGGACCTGTCTCCGGATGATCCGACGAACGAAGTTCGCGGCACCGAGACGGGCTTCAAGGTCGCTCTCGAGATCGAGACCGAAGGCGATGGCCCCCTCTACTACAGCTTCGACGGCAGCTACTCTACCGCCTTCGACTCCTTCTTCGCCTTGGGCCGCGTCGGCTACAATGCGCAGAAGTACAAGTTTGGTCCGGAAGGCGCGTTCTACAGCGACGAGGGTGATTGGGCAGCGCGCATCGGCGCCTTCACCAAGATCCCCTTCACTCTGCGTTCGATGCCGTCCGAGCTGACCATTAACGGCGGCTACCAGTTCGTGGACGACGAGAACAACAACGCCACGGGAGCCATTGGCGCGACACGCGCGGGCGGCGAAGGTGCCTACGGCGGGTCGACGCTGAAGATCCTCTTCTAACGCTTCCACCAGTACGGAATGAAAACGCCCGGCCTAACAGCCGGGCGTTTTTCTTTGCCCACAGTGAAGCCGCGCAGCGCTGGAGGCGCGGCTAACATCTTAGGATGTAATGATAATGGCGGAGAGGGAGGGATTCGAACCCCCGGTACGGTTGCCCGTACTCCGCATTTCGAGTGCGGCGCGATCGACCACTCTGCCACCTCTCCGGCCGTTCGGACCGCACCTCGAAGACCGTGGTCAAATCATCGGGCATGAGCGAACCGAGCGCAGGTGAATACCCGCTGACGGCCCTGGGCGCAAGAGGCACCGGATGCCCTTTCCATCGGCGCTTCCGGCCAGGCCCTTTGGCCTCACGGCCTGAGATGCGCCGGCCTTACGATCCGGGTTTTGACGTCGGCCTCGTCGAACATCAGTTCGGGCTCCGGCTCAGGCCGCAGCGTCGGAATTGGGGTCTCGGTGCCGAGCCACGCATCCGAGAAGGCAAGGATGCCCCGGAACATCGCAATTTTCCTCGCAACATGCCCGAAGGCCTCGTCGCGATCCATCTCGTCCCAGCCGAGATGGAGCTGCACGATCGTGTCGTAAAGCTCCTTGAACTTGCCAGCCCGTCCCTTTGCTTCCGTAGCTTCCGCGAGCACAAGAAATTGCCCGAGCTCCATCACCAGCTCTTCCGACGGCCGGGCGCCATCGGGATCCGCGAAGTGATCCTGCAGGTAGCCGATCGTGCGCGCCAGCACGCGGGCACGCGCCGCCATCGTCTTCTCGTCCGAGTCGCGATCGAAGCCCAAGAGCGATGCCCACTCTTTCGGCGATCCAATCATGCTTTCCCCCTCGCGCTTGCGTGATCAGCACGCACGCTGCTTATCATCCGCCAATGCAAATCCCAATAAAGGCTGCGCGGCGGCAGGGAGCGCGCCGCGCGAACGAACCAATCCGGGTCAAACGAGTTTACATCCCTCAGCATCAGGAGGTTCAGGTGATCACCGGCAATCGTTTCATTCGTTCGCTCCGGATAGCCGCTGCCGCGTTCGGCGTCTTGTATCTTGCCCTACCGGCCCTCGCCCAATCCGGCGCCGGACAGGCGTGCGGTGGCGCATCCGGTCCGTCCTGCTCAGTCGGTTTCTTCTGCGAAGCCCAGCCCAGCCAATGCAAGGAAGACAATCCTGAAGGCACGTGCGTCGTACGCACCGAAGCATGCACGAAAATTTATAAGCCGGTATGCGGATGCGATGGAAAAACCTACGCGAATGATTGCGAGCGCGTCGCGGCGGCAGCGCGCAAGGACCACGACGGCGAATGCAAAGGCACGCCATGATGTCCCATAATTTTTGAAGTTCAGCATTCCCGTGTTGCTGATCCAAGGACATGTGGAATTGTAAACAAAGCGCCTTGTTCAGACCAACAGGTTGCGCCTTAGTTTGTCGACTGATCAGTCGCAAATGGAGCGCGGTATGCTTGGTGTTCTCGATGTCGACGCTGTGCGAAACGCTGAATTGCACACCGATCCCTACACATATTTCCTGGGGTCGAACTTCCTCAAGACATCCCTGATCGATCCCCTCCGCAAAAACTTCCCGTCCATCTCGAAGCCTGGCTTCCTCACTGTGGACGAAGTCGAGCTGAAGGAGCCGTTCAAGGCGCTCATCGACGAGTTGGAAGGTCCTGAGCTCACGGCCGAGCTTTCAAAGAAGTTCGGCATCGACTTGAGCCCCTATCCGCGCCTGACGACGATCCGCAAAGTGTCCCAGCTTAAGGATGGCGGGATCCATACCGATGGCAAGAGCAAGGTCATGACGCTCCTGCTGTACATGAACGACGATTGGGACTCGCACGGAAAGGGCCGCCTCCGAGTGCTCTACAATGGCAATGCATTTGAACCCTACGCCATGGAGGTCCCGCCGACGATGGGCACCGTATTCGCGTTTCTTCGAGCGGATCACTCCTGGCACGGGCATCTGCCCTTCGCGGGCGAACGCCGGGTAGTCCAGGTGGCTTGGGTGCGAGATGCCCAAGAACTCGAGCGCAAGAAGAAGCGCAACCGCACGGCTCAGTTCTTCAAGTCGATCTTCGGCCGCTGACCGCGAAGATACGCAATCGATGGACCTCAGATGTCGCGGAACCGGGCGGTCTGCTTCACCAGCCGTCCGAGCCAGCGGTGCTGAAGGTCGAGCGTAAACAGGAATGCACCTCCACCTTCGTCGCGGTGGACGACTTCCATACGGCCCGGCTCCAAAACTCGAGGGAGCCAGAGGCGCAGCTGGCCGATGGCCAGAAAATAGTGGACCGACCGGAAAACGAGCGCGCCGTTCTCCTCGGTAACGGCGAGCGACATGCCGATCCCATACCCGACATGCTCTTCGAGTCCGGTCGATCCTGCGAAACACTTGGCCGAGTGGATGACCTGCGGAAATTTACCTTGCCGCGCATAGGTGCGGGTCCAGCTCTGCCCGCCGAGGCCGGAATTCTCCATCACCGCCACGGTCGCCGCTCCGGTCATGCCATCCTGAAGTGGAAGCGGGGCGCCGATTGCGCGCGCCAGGAACGCCAGCAACCTGCCTGCGCGCGATAAACGCGTCTCCAAAACTTCGCCCGGGTAGAGCAGCACATCGCCCGGAGCTAGCCGCTTCGAAAATCGCCGGTGCACGGCCGGCGGCAAACGCAACCAACCTGCCTCGCCGACGAGCGCTCGAAATCGCAGGTCGGCGACGGAGGCATCGACATCGCGCCGCTCACAAGAACGGGCGGTATCCCCAAGTGCGGAGTTGGCGCGCAGAACAGTCATCCGATCCCTCGTTCGCGAGCAATCCCCTAGTCGTCGGCGTCGGTGCGCTTCGTGCGCCGGCCTGTCGTGAACCCAGCCAGGCGAGCCACCGCACCTCCCATCTTGATGAGCTTTGCGAGCACCGGTGTCGGCAATTGAAGAACTTCATCGAAGCTGCGAGCCACCCCTTCGGTGAATTCAAGCATGCTCCGGAAGCGTTTGCGTGTTTCGTCCGAAATCCGCACATCGCCATCGGCCGCCGCCAAACACTGGCGGAGCGCCGCGATAGCCGGATCGATTTCCCGCGCCTTGCGATTGGCCGCGATCCGCCGGACCATCTCGAAGACGTCGGCTTCGGCTTCGTAGAAGTCGCGCCGGTCCCCAAGTGCGGACACGCGGCGGATCAGCGACCATCCCATGAGCTCGCGCAGCGATGTCGACACGTTCGAACGAGCCAAACGCAGGCGCTCCGCGATCTCCTCGGCTGAAAGGGGCCGCTCCGACACGTAGAGCAGCGCATGGATCTGCGCCACGGAGCGGTTCACGCCCCACACTTCGCCCATCTCGCCCCACGCCACCACGAAACGCTCGATACCGTTCGGCAGGGCGTCGGCTTTTTCTGTTATTTCTGTCATGTCAGAAATAACAGAACGGAATCCGCGCTCCGTCAAGGGAATTCGTGGCCCTGGCAATTGCCCAGCCGTGTAAGAAGAGGTGACTAGGAATTGGTCGATTGCTGCCCGGCCGTCAGGCACCTGACTGGAAACCGGGCGCAGCCTCGTCGCGTTACGACGATAACTCCTAGGCATTTCTCAGGTCGTTCGATTGGCCCGGCTTTTGCCATACAGTAGCTATGGGGCAAACCGGGGTAGCCGACTTGAAGCCAGCCTTCGACGAAATGAATGGTTTCGGACAAGGCGTCCGAGAACCGTATGCAGCGATCGCAGGCTGGCTGGATGCCGTTCGCGTCGAAGACCTCCGCAAGAAGAGCGCGGAGGCGGAACTCCTCTTTCGCCGCACCGGCATAACCTTCGCGGTCTACGGCGACGCCGAGGCTGCCGAGCGCCTCATCCCCTTCGACATGATCCCTCGCATCATCTCGGCTTCCGAGTGGCGCCGCCTGTCAGCGGGGATCGAGCAACGCGTGAAAGCCCTGAACGCGTTCATGTACGACATCTATCACCGCCAGGAGATCATCAAGGCCGGACGCATCCCGGCAGACCTGATCACGCACAACAGCGCCTTCGTCCCGGAGATGATCGGCCTCGATCCCGAACTCGGCATCTACTCGCACATCATCGGCATCGACATCGTACGCACGGCCGAAAACGAATTCTACGTCCTCGAGGACAACGCGCGCACCCCGTCCGGCGTCTCCTACATGCTGGAGAACCGCGAGACGATGATGCACATGTTCCCGCACCTATTCGCGGAGAACCGCGTCGCTCCGGTCGAGACCTATCCGGACAACCTCCGCAAGACGCTCGAAAGCGTCGCGCCCCACAATCTCGATACCGACCCCGTGATCGCGGTCCTAACGCCGGGCCTCTATAACAGCGCCTACTTCGAGCACGCGTTCCTGGCCGACCAGATGGGCGTGGAACTGGTCGAAGCGCCGGATTTGATCGTCTCGGACGGCTACCTGAATATGAAGACGACGCAGGGTCTGTGCCGCGTCGACGTCCTCTACCGCCGCATCGATGACTCCTTCCTCGATCCGCTCACATTCGATCCCACCTCGGTGCTCGGTGTGCCGGGCCTGTTCGACGTCTACCGGGCTGGCAACGTGACGATCGTCAACGCCCCCGGCGCGGGCATCGCGGACGACAAGGCGATCTACAGTTACATTCCCGAGATCATCGAATTTTACATGGGGCGTCCTCCGATCCTGAAGAACGTGCCCACGTACAATTGCCGCAAGCCGGACGCGCTGAAATACGTGCTCGAGAACATGGCCGAGTTGGTCGTCAAGGAGGTGCACGGCTCCGGCGGCTACGGCATGCTCATCGGCCCGACTTCGACGAAGGAAGAGGTCGCCGCATTCCGCGAGCGCGTCAAAGCCCGTCCCGAGAATTACATCGCGCAGCCGACGCTGGCCCTGTCCACGTGCCCCACGCTCGTCGAGGAAGGCATCGCCCCGCGCCACCTGGATCTCAGGCCGTTCGTTCTCATCGGCGACGAGGTGCGGCTTGTCCCCGGTGGACTGACTCGCGTTGCGCTGCGCAAAGGCTCGCTCGTCGTCAACTCGAGCCAAGGCGGCGGCACGAAGGACACTTGGGTGTTGCAGGACTGAGTTCACGTAGTCGAAGCAAGAAGCACCGAACGAACGGGTCGCACGAATTACATGCTAGGTCGCACGGCAAACGATCTCTTCTGGCTCTCCCGCTACGTCGAGCGCGCGGAGAACATGGCGCGCTTGATCGAGGCGGGCTATCGCATCGCCCTCCTTCCGCGCGTCGGCGACGACGGCAAACAGGAATGGGCATCGACGCTCGAGAGCGCCGGCTGCGCGGAGCACTACTATGCCAAGCACGGCACGCTGAACACGCGCAACGTCGTCGACTTCCTGCTGTTCGACGCGTCGAACCCATCCAGCATCCACGCCTGCCTCGCCACGGCGCGCCGCAACGCCCGCGCCCAGCGAACGGCGCTGACGCGCGAGATGTGGGAATCGCTCAACGGATCGTGGCTTGAGTTTCAGGCCATACGTCCGGCAACGCTGCGCTCCGACGCCCTGCCGCGCATCCTCGATTGGGTGAAGGAACGCTCCGCCGGATACCGCGGCGCCATGCTGAATACGATCCTGCGCAACGACACCTACTTTTTCAGCCAGCTCGGCACCTTTCTGGAACGCGCGGACAACACGGCGCGCATTCTGGATGTGAAGTATTACGTACTCCTGCCGTCGACGGACATGATCGGCAGCAGCGTCGACAACGCGCAGTGGGAGAGCATTCTTAGATCTGTCTCCGCGCACCGCAGCTACCGCTGGGTTTATAAGGACAGCTACCGGTCGTGGCGCATCGCCGACTATCTCATCCTCAACCGGGCGATGCCGCGCTCGCTGCGGGCCTGCTACAGCCAGATCGACTCCAATCTCGCCTCGCTTGCTTCGCTCTACGGCGAAGCCAAGCCATGCCTCGAAACGGCAAAGTCTACGCTGGCGCAACTCGAACACGGCGACATCGACACCATATTCCAAGCTGGCCTTCACGAATTCCTTCTCGAGTTCATCGCGCGGAACAATCGCGTCGCGCACGAGATCTCCGAGGCCTACCACTTCAACTCCTGAGGGGCGGATGCTGATAGAGATTCGCCATGTGACGACCTACCGTTACGACACGCCGGCGCGCTATTCGATCCGCAGCCTGCGGCTGACGCCGCCGTCGTTCGAGGGACAGGACGTCCTGTCCTGGACCATCTCGGCACCGGGCTTCGAAAAGCAAATTTCCTATCGCGACGGCTTGGGCAATATCGTCCATCTCGCATCCGCGAGCGGCCTTCACGATGGCGTCGTGATCGAGGCGTCCGGCGTCGTCGAGACGGAAGACCGGTATGGCATCGTGCGCGGGCTGGACGAGCCGACACCCCGTCGCGTGTTCCTACGCGAAACCCCCACGACCGCGCCGGACAAGGCCATAGGCGACTTGGCCCGCAGCGTGAGCAACGGCAAGGTGCCTGCGGATACGCTCGACTGCATGCACGCTCTCATGCGTGCGGTCCGTGACGCCGTGGACTACGAGATCGGCGCGACCCATGAGCATACGAGCGCAGCCGAGGCCATGGCCGCAGGCAAGGGCGTGTGCCAGGACCACGCCCACGTCTTCATCTCTGCGGCCCGTGTCATCGGCATCCCGGCCCGTTACGTTAACGGATATTTCCTGGCCGGCACGTTGGCGCCCTCCGAAGCACACCACGCGTGGGCGGAGGCCTGGGTCGACGGGCTTGGCTGGGTAGGCTTCGATCCTGCAAACGGCATGTGCCCGACCGAACGCTACGTGCGCCTAGCCTGTGGGTTCGACGCCAATTCCGCGTCCCCCATCCGCGGCACCCAGCGCGGGGGCGAGAATGAAGCCCTTGACGTAAAAGTCGAAGTCGAGCAGCAAGGCGGTCAGCAGCAACAGCAGCAGTGAGACCTGGGCCATCCAGCAACTCGCCGCAGGCTTGCCTAGATTGAAGGATGCTCGCGATGACCTATTGCGTCGCGCTGAGACTCGACCGCGGTCTCGTTTTTGCAGCCGACACACGCACGAACGCGGGCGTCGACAACATTGCGCAATACCGGAAACTCCACTTCTGGCGCCAGCCGGGCGACCGCGTGATTGTCCTTCTTTCCGCGGGCAACCTCGCCGTAACGCAATCCGTCGTCAGCAACCTCAACGAACAGCTCGCGACACCTGATGCCACCAGCCCTACACTGTTCACGGTACCTTCCATGTACCGCGCAGCGCGGCTCGTGGGCGATGCCGTGCGCGAGGTACGCCGCACGGACGGCGCCGCACTTGAAATGAGCAAGGCGGGCTTCTCCGCCTCCTTCATTCTCGGCGGGCAAGTCGGCACCGAACGTCCCCGGCTGTTCCAGATCTACTCCGAAGGCAACTTCATAGAGGCAACCGACGACACGCCCTTCCTGCAGATCGGCGAGCACAAATACGGCAAGCCCATCCTCGACCGCGTGGCGCGTGCGGAGATGCGCCTCGGCGAGGCGGCAAAGCTCATTTTGCTCTCGTTCGACTCGACCCTGCGCTCGAATCTCTCCGTCGGCATGCCGATCGACATCCTGATCTACGAACGCGACACGCTCGACGTGCGGCGGGAAAAGCGGATCGGCCAAGACGACGAATATTTCAAGAAGCTCTCCACGTCCTGGTCGGACGCCCTTCGCGCCGCTTTCGCGAACATCGAAGAGTTCAAGATCTAGGCTTCCTTTGGCTCGCGGCCGTCGAACACCTCGCGTGCGGAGCGCCAATGCGGCGCGAGCCGAGAGTAGCTCTCGTGTGCGGCGATGAAGCTCGGCCAAAGCGCGAGCGCGGCATCGAGCGACACAAACGTGCGCCCGAGGATCAGCGATGATGCGACGAGCGCACCGGCGTCCATCGCCCCATCGATCACGAAAAAGATCGCGAGCCCGAGGCCGCACGCCTGAAGGAAGAACAGAAGTCCTTTTGCGGTCGATCGAAGCGCGAAACGTAGCTCGGCGTCGGAAGATAATAATGTCTCTCGCGATGAATCCGCTCGTCCGCGCCGTGTCGCGCGGCCACAGGCACGATTGACCCGCTGTTGCGCGAATAGGGTCGCCCCAATGATCAAGAACACCCCTGAGCCCGAGAAAATCCCGAGCTTGGGATGGACCACGGCAGCCGCGGCGATCCAAACCGGCAACCAGAGCGCGTCGAATATCGCGCTGGAGCCGGGCTGAATAACGAAACGCCTGACGCGCTCCAAGTCTGCCAGCCACGCCAGGCGATCCGCACGCTTGAGCAATGAAAACCCTGGCCGCCGGCTGTAAACGAGCCGGACGAATTCCAGGCCTGCGCGGCAGACGCACCGGGCCCGAAGAAATTCCACCGCCACCGACAACACGAAAAGAAAGACCGCCAAACCGATCAGGCCAGCCAGACTGCCTGCGCCCCGTGGTCCCGCCGCGCCGTGGAGCGCTAGGAGCATAATGGAGGCGGCGAGTTGCAGCGCCGCCATGACGCCAGACATTGCGACCAGCACAGCGATCACGGGCCAGCCGATCATGCCGGCGCGAAGCCCCTCGCGATGCGGCCCCCTTCCCCCGCTCATCCCACACCTTTAACTTGCATACTGCAAAATATACACGTCATAGGATATACGAGGCATTTGCTAAGAAATGTTCAGCAAAGTAGTGACCGTCCAGCGGAAAGCCCCTCAAGAACGGCCTTGCAGCGAGGACCGCTCACCACCGAAGGTGAGTCCGAAGATCCGAGGCCAAAGCCTTGCCTCGGCTGCAGGAGGAAACATCAGGAATGAGCGACGCCATCGACCTCGGTTCATTTTTGGATCGCTGGGCGCAAAGCGACCCGGGCCGGGGAGACGTCGCGGTAACCGTGATCCGTCTGTCGGAGGCCTGCTGCCGTATCGGCAGCCTTGTCAATCTAGGTCCCCTGGCCGGAGCCCTCGGGTCGGAAACCGGCCAACAGAGCGGAGCGGATCCGCAGAAGGAGGTCGACGTCCGCGCCAACGATCTGATCGTATCCGCTCTGAAGGACGCTCCGGTCGCCACGTTGGGCTCGGAGGAACTCGAGTGGGCCTTGCCGATCAACCCCGGCGCTCCGCTTGCGGTCGCCGTCGACCCTATCGACGGCTCCTCCAACATCGACGCCAATGTGTCCATCGGCACGATTTTCACGGTCCTGCCGGCGCGGGCAAACGGCGTGGACACGTCGAGCTTCTTGCAGCCCGGCACGGCTCAACTCGCGGCCGGATTCGCTGTTTACGGGCCCTTTACGTCGCTCGTGCTGACCGTCGGCAGCGGCACGCACATCTTCACCCTGCAACGGTCCACGGGACAGTTCATCCTGACCCATCCCCAGGTCGAGATTCCGGGCTCCACGCGCGAGTACGCGGTCAATGCCTCGAACTATCGGCACTGGGACGAGACGATGCGAACCTACGTTGACGATTGCTTGCGCGGACGTAGCGGCCCTCGCGGCAAGGACTTCAACATGCGCTGGACGGCATCGCCCGTATGCGACATTTACCGGATCCTCACCCGCGGCGGCATCTTCCTTTACCCGGGCGACCTGCGGGAGAACTACAGTCTCGGACGGCTGCGGCTCGTTTACGAGGCCAATCCGCTCTCCTGGATCGTCGAGCAGGCCGGCGGCGCCGCGACGACCGGCTTCGACCGGATACTGGACATCAAGCCCACCACTCTTCACCAACGCACGCCTTTCATCTGCGGTTCGAAGAACGAGGTGGACTATCTTGTGCGCCTTCACCACGACCCGCACGGGCTCGGCGAACGATCGCCGCTGTTCGGACGCCGCGGACTGTTTAGAACCTGACTGCGCACTTAATCTGACGACTGCCTATCAAGAAGCCCGCCCGAAGAGCCTGCCAAACAAAGATGTCAGCCAAGCACCCCATCATTTCCGTCACGGGATCCTCTGGCGCTGGCACCACCAGCGTCCAGCGCACGTTCGAGCAGATCTTCCGGCGCGAAAAGATCTCGGCCGTGTTCATCGAGGGCGACGCTTTTCATCGCTACGACCGCGAGGAGATGAAGGCAGCCGCTGCTGCTGCTGCCGCCAAGGGCGACTTCACGCTCAGCCACTTTGGCGAGGAAGCGAACCTCCTGAGCGAACTCGAGCTGCTCTTCAAGACGTACGGCGAGATCGGCACCGGACGCGCCCGCCACTATGTCCATGACCAAGCCGAATCCGAAATCTACGGCTCGCCCCCAGGCTCCTTCACGCCTTGGGAAGAGATCCCGTATGGCACCGACCTCATGATCTACGAGGGCCTGCACGGCGCCGCCATCACCAGCAAGGTGAATATCGCGCGTTATGCGGATCTCCGCATAGGCGTCGTGCCCGTCATCAACCTCGAATGGATCCAGAAGATCCATCGCGACAAGGAAGAGCGCGGCTACTCGCACGAAGCGATCACCGACGTCATCCTTCACCGCATGCCGGACTACGTGAAATACATCTGCCCGCAATTCACCGAGACGGACATCAACTTTCAGCGGATCCCGACGGTCGACACGTCGAATCCTTTCGTCGCGCGCTGGATTCCGACCCCTGACGAGTCCATGGTCGTGATCCGCTTCAAGAACCCGCGCGGCATCGACTTTTCCTATCTGCTGTCGATGATCAAAAACAGTTTCATGTCGCGCGCGAACTCGATCGTCATCCCTGGCGGCAGCCTCGACCTTGCCATGCAGCTCATCCTGACGCCGATGATCCTGCAGCTCATCGAGCGCAAGCGCCGCACCTTCTTCTGAGCGGCTTCTACGCCGGTCCGAGGATCGCGAACAGAACGAGCAGAAGCCCGACGAAGCTCACGGCCCACACGGCAGATCGCAGATAAGGAATGCCCGCGGCGTAGAGCGGCACGTAGAGAATGCGCGCCACAAGATAAAGCCATGCGCCCCAAAGCGTGAGGGTGCCCTCGCGCCCCGCCACATGAGCGATCAGAACGGCAGCAGCGAACAGTGGCAGCGTCTCGAAAAGATTGTGTTGAGCGCGCAGCAGGCGACCGGTGACGACGCCTACTGGCGCCGGCGAGGGTCCATCCCGCGGACTCGCGTTGTAGTCCACACCCGTTTCCCGGGTGCGCAACATCCCCGGAAGCAGCACCTGAACGATCGCCAGAACGAGCGTCCAGCCCAGCAGCGTCAATTCTTGCGTCATATGGCAGCTCCCCGAGTAATTTCGCCCCCTAATCCTAGGCGAAGTCCTGCGGACCGGGTAATTCAGAACGCACGCGGCCTTAGCCCTGTTCAAAATGTCCGCTGGTCCAAGCCCCCAAAACCGGCTACTGACCGCCGACCCTGAAATCCCCGGCGATTTGTGACCGAGCCTCCGCTTTCGGAGCCCGTCGCGCCGCCCGCCATGAAAAGCCGTGCCCGATGAGCTTTCCGTCATCCCATCCCGCGCTCGCGCGAACCCTCGCCGCGCGCGGCTATGAAAATCCGACTCCCGTGCAGCTTGCTGTTTTGGAGGCCGAGGCCGGCCGCGACCTGCTGGTGTCAGCACAGACCGGGTCTGGCAAGACGGTGGCCTTCGGATTGGCCGTCGCCTCCACCTTGCTGGGCACCGAGGAGCGCCTTCCGGCTGCAGCGCAGCCCCTTGCACTCATCATCGCCCCGACCCGCGAGTTGGCCCTGCAGGTGCAGCGCGAGCTGATCTGGCTGTATTCGGAAACTGGCGCCCTCGTGGTCACCTGCGTCGGCGGCATGGATCCGCGCGCCGAAGCGCGCCAGCTCGGCTATGGCGCCCACATTGTGGTTGGCACGCCGGGCCGCCTGCGCGATCACCTGGAGCGCGGCCGTCTCGACTTCTCCAACCTGAAGGCCGCCGTTCTCGACGAGGCCGATGAGATGCTCGATCTCGGCTTTCGCGAGGACCTTGAATTCATCCTCGACGCCACCCCAGAAACCCGGCAGACGCTGCTCTTCTCGGCGACCATGCCGCGCGAGATCGAAGCCCTCGCTCGCCGCTACCAGCGCGACGCGATCCGTATCGAAACGCTGCGCCGCAACGAGCAGCACGCCGACATCGACTATCGCGCCTTCCGCGTATCGCCGGGCGATATCGAGCACGCCGTCGTCAACATTCTGCGTTTCGAGGACGCGCGCGCCGCCATCGTCTTCTGCTCGACGCGCGAAGCCGTAAAACGCCTTCACGCCAGGCTCGCCGAACGCGGCTTCTCCGCCGTTTCGCTCTCGGGCGAGCTCACGCAGAACGAACGCTCACATGCGCTCCAGGCGTTGCGCGATGGCCGCGCGCGCGTTCTCGTCGCGACCGACGTCGCGGCCCGCGGGCTCGATCTTCCCGATCTCGCGCTGGTGATCCACGCCGATCTCCCCCACGACGCCGAGACGCTGCTGCATCGCTCCGGCCGCACGGGCCGGGCCGGAAAGAAGGGTCTCTGCGCGATCATCGTCCCGTTTAACCGGCGCCGGAAAGCCGAGAGCCTGCTAGCTGGCGCCAAGCTCAAGGTCACTTGGGCGTCCGCGCCCTCAGCCGAACAGATCCGCGCCCGCGACCAGGAGCGGTTCCTCGCGGACGCCATGTTCACGGACGCTGCCAGCGACGAAGACCTTGCTCTCGCGCAGACGCTGCAAGGCGCGAAGTCGGCCGAAGAGATCGCACTCGCGCTCGTCCGCATCCATCGCGCAAGTCTGCCGGCTCCAGAGGATCTAGCCGAAGACAAGGGCCCGCCGCCCCGCCGCGATGATCGCCACAGGACCGGCCACGATCGGTTCGAGCGCCGCCCCGAGCGCCCGCGCTTCGATAGAAACGGCACCGGCGAAGGAAGCGCGCCGGACGGACCACCGCGCGAACGCCGTGAGCGCCCGCTGCGGGACCATGGCCGCGAAATGGTCTGGTTCCGGGTCAACATCGGCCGCGAGCGCAATGCCGATCCGCGCTGGCTGTTGCCGCTGCTGTGCAAGGCCGGAAAGGTCACGAAATCCGAGATCGGCGCCATCAAGATCTTCGATCGCGACACGCGCTTCCAGGTCGCCGCCGAAATTGCCGATGCGTTTGCCGACGCAGCCCGCGACCTCAAGCCGAACGAGGGGCGCATCTCGCGCGTCCGCGCGGACGTACCTTTCAGCGACGCCGATCAGGGCGCAGAGCGCTCGCATCACGCCAGACCCGAACGAACCCGAGCCGACGGACCGAAGAAACCCTGGCGGGAACGGTCGCACGCGAACGAGGCGGAACACCCTCGCGCCGTCCGGGCGGAAAGTGGCGACGGGGCGCGCCGTGCCTTTAAGCACGGCGACAATGAACCTCGGTCGAAAAAGGCCGATACGCGGCCGCACAAGCGGCCACCGGCCGATCAGGGGGCGTCGCGCCCAACCTCGAAATATTCGCACAAGAAGAAGCACCGTAAGGGCCAGGACGCCAAGGTATAATCCCGCGATGTCCGTCACGCGCTTCCGAACAGGCGCATGAAGGCTTCGACCATCGCTCGGTCGTGGTACTCGTTACATTTGACGATGAGACCGTCTCTCACTTCGAAGACGAGGCGGAAGTTGCCCGACAGAAGTTCGCCGCTCGCCCGGTGTCGATAAATGTGCTCGACGCGCAAGCGCACCTTGTCGCCATCCGCCACGAAATTGTAGGGCCTGAAGAGCAGGTATTCGAATTGTTTTCGGATCAGGCGCAGCGCGGCTTCGATGTTCGCTTTGCCGACTGTCTCGCCGGCAAATGGCAGAACCTCGTTCGAAATATGCAATACATAGACCGCGTCTTCGGCGATCAGGCGCACCGAGGCGTCGATATCCTCGGCGGCCCACGCGATCACAAACTGCCGGATTGTTACTTCTGAGGTCGCACTGCTCACGGAGCCCCCTAAGCGTGCACTTTTCCAACCTCTGGGCATTTCAGCCATCGTACTTTCGCACAACGGTTGATCGGCCACGACACCTGAGCCCCCCGTGCCGGCGGACAAATTTTCCAATGTTTGGGATCTGGTGCCATCCGGCCTTGCCCGGTTCCGGCCTCCCGTGTAGGGCAGGAGGCTCAAAACCATGAACGGGAGGCGGACAGCCATGGCCCGGCCGCTCATTATTGCGCCATCGATCCTGTCGGCGGACTTTTCCAAGCTCGGCGCTGAAGTTGCGGCCGTCGACTCTGCCGGGGCGGATTGGATCCATCTCGACGTGATGGACGGCCACTTCGTGCCCAACATCACGTTCGGCCCCCCCGTCATCAGCGCCATTCGCGGCAGCTCGAAGAAAACGTTCGATTGCCACCTCATGATCGCGCCCGCTGACCCCTACCTCGAAGGTTTCGCCAAGGCCGGCGCAGAGATCATCACCGTCCACGCGGAAGCGGGACCGCACCTCGACCGCTCGCTGCAGGCCATCCGCGCGCTCGGCTGCCGCGCCGGCGTCTCGCTTAACCCAGGCACGCACGAGAGCGCCATCGAGTACGTCCTCGACCGCATCGATCTCATTCTGCTGATGACCGTGAACCCCGGCTTCGGCGGCCAGGCCTTCATCCCCGCGCAGCTCGACAAGATTCGCCGTGTGCGCAAAATGATCGGCGACCGCCCGATTGATCTCGAGGTGGATGGCGGCGTGACGCCTGAAACCGCGGGCCAGGTCGTGGCGGCGGGCGCCAATGCTCTCGTCGCTGGATCCGCCGTCTTCAAGGGCGGCACGAAGGAAAGCTACGCCTCGAATATTGCCGCAATCCGTGCAGCTGCCGAGATGGCACGCGGCTCGAAATCTGCAGCCTGATCGTCACTCCCACATCTGCGTTTGAAGCGAGGTCACATGTTTCCGCTGTCGCACATGCTGAAGTCGTTTGTTCGCGTCGGCACGCTGAAGGTCATCGATGCGGAAGGAAAGACGCACGTCTTCGGCGGCCGCGCGGCCGGACCGGACGTCACGATGCGCCTCACCGATCCCACGCTCTATCGCTCGCTGTTTTTCAACCCCGAACTGGCAGCCGGCGAAGCGTACATGGACGGCCGCATGAGCTTCGAGAACTCGACGCTCCGCGACTTCCTCACGCTCTTCTCGATGAACCGGCTCTCGCTCGGATCATATCCGCTGCAGAAGGCCCTGCGCTCGGTCTCGCGCGGTCTCAAGCGGTTCCAGCAGGCAAATCCTATCGGCAAAGCGCAGAAAAACGTCGCCCACCACTACGACATCGGCAACGACTTCTACCGCCTCTTCCTCGACCGCGGCATGCAGTACTCATGCGCTTATTTCACGAGCGACGAAAACACGCTCGAGGAAGCACAGCAGAACAAGCTGCGGCTCATCGCGTCGAAGCTTGATCTCAAACCCGGCCAGAAGGTGCTCGACATCGGCTGCGGGTGGGGGGACATGCTCCTCTACCTGGCACGCTTGGTCGACATTCAGGCCGTTGGCGTCACGCTATCGAAAGAGCAGTGCAAGCTCGCCAACGAGAAAGCAAAGCAGCTTGGTGTCGCCGACCGCGTGCGGTTCGAGCTCCGCGACTACCGCGACCTCACCGAGCGCTTCGACCGCATCGTCTCGGTCGGCATGTTCGAACACGTCGGCGTGCACCACTATGGCGAGTTCTTCGCCAAGGTGAACGAGCTGATGACGGACACCGGCGTCATGCTGCTGCACTCCATCGGTCACATGAGCCCTCCTGGCACGGCAAGCCCCTGGCTCCGGAAATACATTTTCCCCGGCGCCTACTCGCCTGCGCTTTCGGAAGTCTTCACCTCAGTGGAGCAGCACAGCCTCTGGGTCACGGACTGCGAGTTCCTGCGCCTCCACTACGCCAAGACGCTCGCCCATTGGGAGCAGCGCTTCCAGGCCAACCGCGCCAAGGTCGCGGAAATGTACGACGAGCGCTTCTGCCGGATGTGGGAGTTCTATCTCATCAGCGCCGAAATGATGTTCCGCACGGGCAGCCAGCTCGTCTTCCACATGCAGCTGGCAAAGAAGCGCGATGCCGTGCCGATCGTCCGCGACTACATCACCGACACCCAGCGCGCCTATATCGCGCTCGAGCGCGAGCGGGGCATCCAGCTTCCGTGAGAACCACGAACTATTCGGTCTTGGGACGGGGCGGCGCCGGCGGGATGCCGTCTTTCTCGCAGTGGTAGGCGGGCTTCGCGACTTTGCTCCAGACCTCGCTCGATCCGAACAAGGGCATGAACACGTAGCCGCGCACGTCGATCTGCGTAGGGCTGAGGATGGTGGCGTAGCCTTTGAAGCTCATGCCGAGATCGGGCACGTAAACGTCTCCGCCTCCCCACGTGCCGTCTTCCTGCTTGGTGAAGCCAGAGATAACGCGTAGCCCGCACACCTGACGGTTCTGAAGCGCGGGATCCGGGTTGCGATAATCCTTGAGAGGGAGCCGGTCCGGACCGTACGGCAGACGCAGCCACACGACTTTGGCGCACATTTCCTTCCCGCACGGTTCCACCTGGAGCACCACTTCGCCATGTGAGTCCATCCAGAAGCCGTCGAGCTCGGTCGCGCTTGCAGGCATCGCCGACAACCCAACCACCGCGCCCAGCAAGAAAACCTGAACCAGCATACGCCCGGCGCGATGCGCCAAATCCGATGCGATGTGCTTCATGCAGTCGTATCCCCGCGCCCGCTCGAAAAACTGGACGCCCGCCCCCGAACCGTCCCACTGGACCCGTATCGGCCACCAAGGTGGTGTTGTAAAGGCCGCCCGTCGAGAGCCTTCGTCATGGCTGGGGAAGCGTGCTAAGCCCGCCACGATGACGGACGACACCTCCCGCTCCCTAAGGCAATTTTATCCTGCTCTGCCAATCGACGACGCGCTCGATCCCTTGCGCGCGGCCTTGGCGGAAAGGCCTGCGGCGGTGCTCATCGCGCCGCCCGGTGCGGGCAAAACCACCCGCGTACCCCTTGCCCTTCTCGACGAGAGCTGGCTTCGAAATCGCAAGATCCTGATCTTGGAGCCGCGCCGTCTCGCGGCGCGTGGTGCGGCCCGCCGCATGGCGCAAACGCTGGGCGAAGAAGTCGGGGAAACGGTCGGTCTGCGCGCGCGCCTCGAAACACGCGTTTCGCGCAAGACGCGTATCGAGGTCCTGACCGAAGGCGTGTTCACGCGCATGATCCTCGACGATCCGACGCTTGAGAGCATCGGCGCCGTCCTGTTCGACGAATACCACGAGCGCTCGCTCGATGCCGATCTCGGCCTTGCCCTTGCGCTCGATACCCAGCGCAGTCTTCGCAACGATTTGCGCGTCCTCGTCATGTCGGCGACACTCGCGGGAGACAAAGTTGCCGAACTGCTGGACGGCGCCCCCGTCGTCACGAGCGAGGGCAGAAGCTTCCCGGTCGAAACTCGCTACCTCGGTAAAAATCCGGCGGCACGACTTGAAGATCGCATGGCGGACGCCATAGAACGCGCGCTCCGAGCCGAGACCGGCTCCATCCTTGCGTTTCTTCCGGGTCAGGGCGAGATCCGCCGTACGGAAGAGCGTTTGCGCGAACGCCTCGACCCCAAGACGACGATCATCGCGCCGCTCTACGGTGCCCTAGATCGCCGCGAGCAGGATCAGGCCATCGAGCCTGCGCCCCCTGGCCAACGAAAAGTGGTTCTCGCCACGTCTATCGCGGAAACCTCCCTCACCATCGAAGGCGTTCGCGTCGTCGTCGATTGCGGCATCTCGCGCGTGCCGCGGTTCGATTCCGACGTTGGCGTGACCCGCCTCGCGACCGTACGTGTTTCGCGCGCATCGGCCGACCAGCGCCGGGGCCGCGCCGGACGCGTCGAGCCAGGAGTCTGCTATCGCCTTTGGGACGAAGCCGAAACGGCGAGCTTGCCGTCTTTCGGCGAACCCGAGATCCGCTCGGCCGATCTCGCACCCCTCCTGCTCGATTGCGCCGAGTGGGGCGTCACGGACCCGCGCACGCTCCTGTGGCTCGATCCCCCGACACCGGCTGCGCTCGATGCGGCGCGCGAAGAATTGCAAGCATTGAACGCCCTCGACGAAGCGGGGCGAATGACGGACACCGGCCGCCGGCTGCGCGCGCTCCCGTTGCCGCCGCGCTTGGCCGCCATGTTGCTTGAAGCAGCCAAGCGCGGAGCAGAAGCGGAAGCGGCCGAGATCGCAGCCGTGCTTGTCGAGCGCGGTCTCGGCGGCAACGACGCCTCGCTCGATCACCGTCTGGAATTGTTCCGCCGCGACCGCTCTCGCCGTGCCACGGAAATGCGCCGGCTGGCCGAGGGCTGGGCTAGAACTGCCGCACAGGCAGCAAAGGCGGACCGCGCGACCAACGACGACAAGGCCGCACCTTCAACCGCCGAGTTGCTTGCCCTCGCCTATCCCGAACGCATTGCCAAGGCGCGTGGAGCGCGCGGGCACTTCTTGCTGGCCAATGGCCGCGGCGCGAGCCTCGATGCCACCGACAGCCTTGCGCGCGCGCCGTATTTGGTCGTGGCTGAGATGCAGGGCACGGCCGCCGCCACGCGCATCGTGCTCGCGGCGGCCACGAGCGAAACGAACATCCTATCCTTCGCGGAGCACCGTATCGCCACCCGGGACGAACTGACGTTCGATCGCGACGCGACAGCCGTCCGCGCCCGCCGGGTCCGCCGCCTCGATGCCATCGAGCTTGCGAGCGAACCCAAAGCCGCGGACGGCGGCCCCGAGGTGGAAGCCGCACTGGCGGCTGGCATTGCCAGCCTCGGTGTCGAGCGCTTGCCGTGGACTAAAGCGCAGCTCCAATTTCGTGATCGCGTCGCCTTCCTCCGCGGCGCGGGAGAGAGCGATTGGCCGGACCTTTCGGATGGTGCCCTCGCGGCTAGCCTCCCCGAATGGCTGGGACCTTTCCTCGCCGGTAAAACGAGGCTTCAGGACCTATCGGCGGATGATCTGGGCCAAGCCCTCGACACCCTGATCCCTTGGCCGCTCAAGCGCCGCCTCGAGGAGGAAGCGCCGACCCACTTCGAGGCACCGACCGGCAATCGTCACGCCATAGACTACGAGGGCGCGGGGGCGCCGGCTCTGCACATTCGGGTTCAGGAGTTGTTCGGCTTGACGGCACATCCGGCCATTGCCGGGGGCAGGCTGCCACTCACCCTCCACCTGCTGTCCCCCGCCCATCGTCCCATCCAGATTACGCGCGACCTGCCGGGATTCTGGAAAGGATCATGGGCGGCGGTCAAAGCCGAGATGAAAGGACGCTATCCGCGCCACCCGTGGCCGGACGACCCCGCCAGCGCGCCGCCAACGGCTCGCGCGAAGCCGCGCGGCACATAGCGCGTCAGTTGCCGTTCGCCGACTTCGCGGCCTGCTTGTTGCCTTGCTTGGTCGGCTTGCCCGGCGTTTTCGTCGTGGCGGTCTGCTTCGCAGCGCCCTTTTTGTTTTTTGCGGTCTTGGACGACCCATCGGCTTTCAGGGAAGCCTGCTTGGACGTTCCGGTTTGCTTGGCTTTGGCTTGCGTGGTTTTCCCCGTTTTGCCCGACGGCGTGCCCTTGGACGTTCCGGCCTGCTTGGATTTCCCCGCCTGTTTTCCGCCGGTGGTCGCAGCCGCCGGCAACTTCTGTTTGGTCACTGCACTTTGAGTGCCCTGCTTCGACAACTTGTTCGAGGTCAGCGCGGCCTGCTTCGAAGTTCTGCCTTGCTGAAACTTCGTCGGCTGCTTTTGACCGGCGCTGTTGCTCAAAGCAGTTTGTGTTGCCTTGCCGTTGCTTGGGTTCGCCGACTTTCCGGTTGCGCCTTTGGAAACAACCGCCGTCTTGTTTGACGACCCATTTTGTTTGCCTTTCGCGACCTGCTTCGAGGTCGCGTCCTTCTTCGTCTTGCCGGCCTGCGTCGACTGCCCGGCCCCCTCTTTCGTAATGGGCGCTACGGTCGCACTCTTGGTGCCCTTAGTGCCTCCGTCGACGCTGGCCTGGGCCGGCTGCACGGCTGCAGAGGCTTTTGTTCCCCTGACCTCGCCCGACTTGATCAACGCAGAAATGCAGCCGGGTTGAAGCTTTGCGCCGACGCCGCGCATGCACGCACGCAGGCTGTCGCTCCCGAGCGGGTGCTGGCTGCAATGCGCGAGGTAGTCGGATTTGCAATTCTGGCGGACGCTTGGATCGTAAGCGAGCGCACCGAAGGACGCGAGCTGCAATGCGGCTGCCAGACACGCGGCAAGACAGAAGCGCTGCATCGTGGTCTCCCATCAGCGGACACACTGGTGCGTCCAGTTACGTCGGTTCGAGAAGTGATGAACGAACGTCCTGGAGGTGAGTGTGTTCCCTTGCGAGATCGACTTCAAAAGGCTCTGAAATTCAAAATTAATTTATCACCGCTCGCGCCGATCGGCGAGGCGGCATTCGCCGCACCGGCTATCTCTAGGGGAGTGTGGCCGTCCCGCCCCTCCCAGAGCCCTTGTCCGCTGCTATAAGCCGAATAACGACCGAGTCGCCTGCGAGTCTGAGCACCTGATAGCGGTCGAAGGCTTCGCAATGCAGCATCGAGGGAGAGCGCGACCTATGGCACTGAAGGCACCCGGCATTCTGACATACATGCTCTCGGTCATCCTGACGGTGCTCGCGCTCGTCACATATTTCTTCGGCGCCTCAATTCCTTACATAACAGGTCAAGAATTCTGGGTGCTCGTGATCGCGCAGATCGTGCTCATTTTTGGCTGCATCATGCGGGGTCTCTGAGCATGGTGGCCGACCTGGTTAGGCCTCCCTCACGGTGCGTCCGGAAGGAAAATTCGGCCTGATTAAGGTTGAGTATAATCGCTGTGCCCATCTGTCGCGCGGCGTTCAGCACTCTGGCTATGCAGAGAGCGTTTACGCAGATTGCTCCCCATGATGATACGCAAATTGCAGTCTGGCCCCTTTGCCGAGCGCGCACGCCGATCAGCGCGCGAGATCGGTTTGGCTGTCGCCCTGACACTTGCAGCCGTGATTTTCGTTGTCGCTGCCATTCACGGCAGAACATCGGAGACGGCGTCGATCTCGCCTGCGCCGGGCGGAATTGAGAACCGTTCCAATTAACGGTTCGCGCGTCAGCTCCCCGCTTGGCCTCGGGACATCGATTTTCGAACTTTTGAGATCATCTGAACGCCGCGAGGAATTGCCCCTCGCGGCGTTTCACTTTTTACTCCAGCGGCCGCAGCGGCTCGGCGCGGACTAACCCGCGCACTGAATTGCCGACGTAGATGGCCTCCGCCCGGGCGAGGTCGTCAACGGTCAGCACGGCCTCCTGCGCCTTGCCGCTTGCGATCAGCTCGCCTCGCAGAACGCCCGGCAGAAGTCCGCTGGATAGGGGCGGCGTCACAAGCTTGCCTCCAGACTCGACGAACACGTTCGTGCGACTCCCTTCGGCGACTTCTCCGCGCTCGTTCAGGTACAGCACCTCGTCCGATCCCGCGGTGTCCGCATAATGCTGCCACTCGCGATCATAGAGCTCGCGTCGCGTCGTCTTGTGAAAGAGAAAGGCGTTGGTGCTGTCGAGCCGGGTGTCCGAAATCACGAAGCGCATGACCGAACCCGGCGCCTGCGCGGGTTGCTCGGCCGTCGTGACGGTTACGCTACCGTTCTCCGCCAGAAGGAGACGGACCCGCAGGCGTTCGTTCTTGCGGCCCTCGACGGCGCGGTCCAGCGCCTCCTGAACCGCACGCTCCTCGAACGCATATCCAAAGTAGGCGGCCGACGCCCGCAGTCTCTTGATATGTCCATCGAGCAGCCAAAAGCCGGTTCCGGCTTCATGCAGCAGCGTCTCGATCAGCTCGAAGCTCTTGGGCGGATCCGTCAGGAACTTCATCTTGAGGAGGCACTCGGCGTACTCCTTTGCGCCGACGGAATCGTAGACGACTCCCGACCCGATGCCCATCTCGCCGCGCCCATCGCGGAAAATGACGGGCGTACGAATGGCAACGTTGAAGAGTGCGTCGCCGTTCGGCGCCAGGTGTCCGATCGCACCGCAGTAGACACCGCGCGGCTCCGTCTCGTAATCGCTGATCAGCTCCATGGCCCGGATCTTTGGAGCGCCAATAACCGAGCCCGGCGGAAAGATTGCCTTCACCAGCTCCGAAAGCCCCACACCCTCCTTCAAGGTCGCGCGAACCCCCGACGTCATCTGGTGCAAGGTCCGGAACGTCTCCACCGTGAAGAGATCGGTGACGTTGACGCTGCCCACTTCCGCCATTCGGCCGAGATCGTTGCGCATGAGGTCAACGATCATCAGGTTTTCTGCCCGCTGCTTCACGTCGCTCGAAAGGATGCGCCGCGCTTCCGCGTCGGCTTCGGGTGTGCCGGCCCGCGGCGAAGTGCCCTTCATGGGACGCGTGGAGATGACGCGGTCATGCTTCTCGATGAAAAGCTCGGGACTCGCCGACAGCACCGTCACGCCGCCCGTGTCGACGATGCCGGCGTAAGCCACGCGCTGGCGCTGCCGCATGTCGCGGTAAAAGGTCAGCGGAGAACCCTCGAGCCGGAAACGCGCCTTGAAGGTCAGATTGAGCTGATAGATGTCGCCTGCGCGGATCTTGTCCTGCACGGCCGAGAAGCGTGCCTCGTATTCCGCCTGGTTCCAGGCCGTCGTAACGGAAGTGAACTGGTAAGATCCGCTGCGGGTATGGGTCGAGAGCCAGTGGTCGACCTCTCCCTCTGTCATTTCGCGGGGGGCATGGTAGAGACCGAACCAGAGCAGCGGCACATTCCGCCCCTCGGGCAGGAGATCGCGGATCTTCGGCTCGAGTACGTAGCCCAATTCGTAGGCAAAGAAGCCCGCCGCATGCAGCCCTTGCTTGCCCGCGGCCTCGAGGCGCTCCATCGCAGCCGGCACCTCCTCGGGGGTCGATGCCGAGATAATTTCCAGAGGCTCGGAAAAGAGCAGGGAAGGCGCCCGGCCGGTGCTGTTGTCGAGGAGAACGAACGTTTCCTCGAGCCCTCCACCCGCTTGTTGGCCGCGGGTTCGATCGGCTCGCTTAGGATCGGCTGCTGTCATGCGTGCGGGGTCTCGCCTCAGATTCTGACCGCTCTCGTATCGGTGCCGAGCATATACGAAACTTCGCGGCGCTTGGCGTTGGACCTGCTTGGGGATTTTTGGCCGCAGCGCCAAAATGGGTGAGTAATCCACCGCCGTGGCGAGGCCAAGCCTGAGTGGGGTTCACAAAGCCGAAATTCGTGCTATAGACCTCGCCGAGCCGCCGCTCTGGTGGCTCTTTCGAACGGGCCCGTCCGCTCTAGGACCGGCCCAGATCAGCCGCAACACCAGGAAGTGGCCGGATCGTTCGAGACGACGTGACAGGATTTCCGATTTAGGAGGTCTGTCAGGTCGGTGATGTCGGTATCGCGGGGTGGAGCAGCCCGGTAGCTCGTCAGGCTCATAACCTGAAGGTCATAGGTTCAAATCCTATCCCCGCAACCAACATCGATTGAGCCGGTCGGCTCGCCCAAGCCACCCACAGCTCACCGCGGTCAACCCACGCAAAACGTGGCCGGTCGGCAACGCGAGGCTGCTCTTGTCAGCGAGACGGGAACCCACGGCAATCATTGAGCATTAGCTTTGGAACGCCGCGAAGGCTCACCATGAGGCTGCCCGATGATCGTGTCCGGTTATACGCCCGAAGATCTGGAAGTCTTCAGTTGCGTCCTTCGAGTCGCCGAGGTGGAAAGCCAAGCTCGCGGCCACGCGATTGCTCCTGAACTCATGGCGACCCGCGTTATCCGGGCGGCCACCCTCGGGGAGCAGGATCCGAGGCGGCTGTGCGAGGCCGCATTGGGAGCCGGCCACCTTAATCACCTGCTGGCGAGGGCACCCTGAAGAAGCGTGCCTGCGATTAGCCGCTCCATAGTTGCCTCTGCACTGTCGTAAGCGACATAACGATTTCCACGTTCAGCGGGAACCTAAACCGGCAAAACGCGTTAGGATTGCATGTCTCGGTTCTGAGGCATTCATGCATGGGTCCAAGAGTAATTGCGCTCACGCTCAGTCCAGCCAAAGTTCTCGTTCAACTCGCGGTAGGCTTTGCCTACTTCGCGCTGGCGAAGGCTGGGCTGTTGGTCGCTGTGCTTCACCCAAGCGCGAGCGCGATCTGGCCAGCCACCGGCTTTGCGATCGCCGCCGTCCTGTTGTGGGGGCAACGCGTCGCACCGGCAATTTTCGTCGGCGCAGTCCTCGCCAACGTCACGGCGAGCGGCATCCCGGTCGCGATGGCGATCGCCCTGGGAAACACCCTTGAGGCCGTCGTCGCCGGATACTTGCTGCATCGCTTTTCGTCGGGCGATCGGACGTTCGAGACGCCGCGCGGCGTCGCGATTTTCGCTCTCGTAGCAGCGCTGGCGGCGACCCCGATCAGTGCGACCATTGGCGTGAGTGCGATCGCGTCCGCGGGAGAAGCTGCCGCCATGTCCACGGGCACGCTTTGGCTCACGTGGTGGCTTGGCGATTTGACGGGCGCCCTCGTCCTGACCCCGGTAATCGTGTTGTGGGCTAAGGAGCCGCCAACGCAGGAAGAATTTGCTGCCTTGTTGCCGGTGCTGGCCGTCACCTTTCTGGTCGGTCTGATCGCATTTGGACCAGCCCTCTCGAGCTGGGCCGACAAGCGACTTCTCGCATTCACCGCAATGATCCCGTTGCTTTGGACCGCTCTCCAACGCGGCCGGCGCGACACGGCAACCGTCTGTCTGGTCTTGTCTGCCGTGGCCGTGTCGGGCGCTATTGCGTCCGCCGGGCATGGCGCACCGGCCGATCTCAACAATTTATTCCTGGCGACTATGATATTCGTCGTCAGCACGGCGCTGCCTAGCCTGGCTCTGAGTTCCGAAACCGCCGTGCGGCGTGACGCCGAGACGAAACTGCGCGCTGCCCACGAGGAGCTGGAAACAACCGTGGCGCGACGCACGGCGGAGCTTGTTCAGGCCAACGCCGATCTTCGCAAAGTCGCCGAGCAGCGCGACGGGTTGGAGGCCGCCAACGAGGAGCAGCGCATCCAGCTTGTCGAGGCCCAGCGCCTCGCCAACCTGGGCAGTTGGACGTGGGACGTCAGAACGGGTTTGGTCACCTGGTCGCCGCAGCTCTACGAAATCTACGGCATCGCGCCTGCTGACTTCGGCCGCACCATCGAAGATTTCCTGAGCCGCGTGCATCAGGACGACCGCGAAGCGGTGTCGGAAACGGTGGCTCACGCCTTCCGCGCCGGAACCGGATTCCGGCTGGAGGAGCGCATCGTCCGGCCAAATGGCGAGATCCGCTATCTCGAAAGCTGCGGAGAGGTCGTCCGCGACGGCAATGGCAGCGTCGTCGAGTTGCTCGGCATTTGCCAGGACGTGACGACGCAGCGCCAAAACGACATCGCCCTGCGTGAAAGCGAGCAGCAGATCCGGCGGCTGGTCAACGGCATCCACGACTATGCGATTTTCATGCTCGATCCCGAGGGACACGTCGTGAGCTGGAATGCCGGGGCCGAGCGCATCAAGCAATACTCGCGCGAAGAGATCCTCGGAAAGCACGTGAGCCAGTTTTACACCCCCGAGGACCGGGCGCGTGGTCTGCCGGACAATGCTCTTGCGAAGGCCGCTCGTGAAGGTCGCTTCGAAGGCGAAGGCCGCCGCGTGCGTCAGGATGGCACTCTCTTCTGGGCGAACGTGGTGATCGACGCCATCCACGATCCCAGCGGCAAGCTCATTGGGTTCGGCAAGATCACACGCGACATTACGGAGAAGCGTGAAGCCGCACTCGCTCTCGAGCAGGCACGCGACCAACTCGCCCAGGCCCAGAAGATGGAAACCATCGGCCAGTTGACCGGCGGTGTTGCGCACGACTTCAACAATCTGTTGGCCGCGATCATTTCCAGCCTGCGCCTTCTCGAAAAGCGCTTGCGCGGTGAACCGCAGCTCACCCGGCTACTCGACAACGCGCTGAACGCTGCTGAACGCGGCGCCTCTCTCACCCAGCGCCTTTTGACATTCGCCCGCCGCCAGGATTTGAAGCCGGAAATCGTCGATGTTCCAAAACTCGCGTCTGGAATGACTGACCTACTGCGCCGCTCCATCGGCCCATCGGTTGCGATCGAAACCCACTACGCGGCGAATGGCCAGATCATGGCGCGCGTCGATCCCACCCAGCTTGAGCTCGCGATCTTCAATCTGGCACTGAACGCGCGCGACGCCATGCCCAACGGCGGCACGCTCACGATTGACGTTTCCGATGCGCCAGTCTCCGAAAGCCGGCAGGACCTCGACCTGAAACCCGGCCGCTATGTGCAGATCACCGTACGCGACACCGGCACCGGCATGGACCAGGGCACGCTGAAACGCGCCATCGAGCCGTTTTTCACGACGAAGGGAATTGGCAAGGGAACAGGCCTTGGCCTGTCGATGGTACAGGGCCTCGCGGCCCAATCCGGCGGCGCGATGGACATCGAGAGCGCAGTCGGCAAGGGAACGAGCGTCAGCATTTGGCTGCCGGCGTCGCCGCCCTCGGCACAATCGAGGCTACCGAAACCCGCGATAACGACCGAAGCCGTGCAGGCGTGCCATGTGCTTGTCGTCGACGACGACCCCCTGGTCGCCATGGGAACCGTGGCCATGCTCGAAGATCTTGGGCACTCTGCCATCGAAGTTTCGTCCGGGCGCCAGGCCCTCAACGTGCTCGATACGGATTCGGACATCGACGTGGTCATCACAGATCAGGCGATGCCGGGCATGACCGGAACCGAGCTTGTAAAAAAGATCCGCGAGCAACGCCCTTCCCTGCCGATCATCTTGGCGACGGGATGGGCTGAGTTGCCCGAGAACTCGGTGCCGGAGTTCCTGCGCCTGTCCAAGCCCTATCGCCAGGAGGATCTGGCGGCGGCTCTCGGCCGCGTCCTGGCAACGGCCGGACAGACAACCTAGTCCAACCGCACCAGATAGTGCTCGTTGCGCATGAAGCAATGCGCGACCCGCCATTCCAAGATCTCATCGTGATCCGAATAGATCACGCGATCGAGCTTGAGGAGCGGAGTACCTTCGGCGACATCGAGATCTCGCGCCCAGTCCGCACGCGCAGGGGCAATATCGACACGCTCGTCGGCGCGTCTGATCAGTACGGCATTGAGCTGCGCCAATGCCGACAGCCGATAGCTGCCTAAATCCTCTGGAAATCGCGTATAGAACTTCGCGGGCAGCAAGCACACCTCGGTCATGAATGGCTGGTTCTGGTGCTCGCGCACGCGCTCCACGCGAATGATTTCCTCTCCGGGGCCGAGGGCGAGCCGCGCCGCCTCTTCCCGCGAAGCCGTCTGGCGCGAGATGGAGCGACCGCGCTTCGTGCCGGAAATGCGCTGGCCTTCAAAGTTGTGAAACATCGAGAACGGGAAGCTGGTCTCTGACGAGGCATGATCGTTGACGAACGTTCCTCGGCCTTGCCGTCGCGTGACGATGCGCTCGACCTCCATGATGTCGAGCGCTTTGCGGACGGTTCCGACGCTGATCCCGAGTTGTTGCGCGAGCGCGGTTTCGTTCGGCAACACGCCTCCGGGCTTCCAGTGCCCATCCACGATCCTTTGCACTAGGACGTCGCGAACCTGCAGATAGAGCGGCCTTGCAGTAAGGCGTGTCTCCCAATCTGGCATGCCGACCCCCGGCTCTTTCCATGCGCCGCGAGCTCACGGCCGCAATTGCCGACGAGCGCGGTATGAGCGACCCCACCGCTCGCAAACCTCCTTTAGGGGCAGGAGAACATTTGTGCAACTATAAATTGCAGGACCGCTGAGGAGGCTGCCTCTAGGCGAGGGCGCGAGGGGCCCCCAGCTCAGCGCGTCGCAGGGGCTAGATCCTGCTCTTCAGTGATTGGATGCTTGTCAGCAGATCGTTTCCGATGATGCCGCCCGATTGTCCGCCAAAGAGCTGCGAGGTGAGCGAGCTGGCTTGATCTGCTTGCGGGTTGTTCATGTCGTAAAGCGCCGTAAACCGCGCCAGGAACGTCTCGAGTTTTTTGGGATCCTTGAAGTCGTCAAAGTTGATCCGCTTCGCGATTAACTTGGCCTGTGTATCGACATCGGCCTGCCCAACGGAGTCGGGCAGATTGAGCGAGGTCATGACGACCTGCAGCAGAGCCTTGTCGGCCAGGATTGAATAGGCGGTCGTGATGGAGGACGCCTTACGCGAGAAATAGAGTGCAAGACGCACGCCCTGGTTCTGGTCTCCGGCCCGCTGCTCCATGGTCTGGCGCACGAACAGATCCTGCGTCTTGGCCAGCACGTCCCGGTCCTGCACGACGCCGATTTCCGTGCGTTTTGCCTTGCCGTCCGTGCCGAAGTTGAAGGCTGCGGCCAGGTCCTTGAAACGTGTATTGGGCGGCGTGTTGACGAAGCTCGCCGCATCGTAGACGTCGCTTTGCAGGATGTTCTTCAGCGTTACGTCCGAAATCGTCTCGCCCTCGAAGCCGAAGGCCGTCTTGATGTAGCTCACGAGCCGCTTGTCGGCGATCAGCTGGTCCACATTCTCGAGCGAAGCGATTGTCGAAGCGAAATACTCACTTTCCGTCTTCGCGCGCGCCTGGAGAAGCTCATGATCACCTTGTTTCGCCATGTAGGCGGTGACGGTTTCGGTGGTACGCGCCGAAAGCTGAGCGCTCAGCGCGCCTTTTGCAGTGCCATCCGAACCGAAGTTGAATGCGGCGGCGAGCGCGGTAAACCGGCTGTCGCGGGTGCGGCCCGCAAAACTGAACGGATCGGTCGGGTCGCTCTGCAGAACCGCCTTGATCGTCGCCTTGGATACTTGCGTGGAATCGATACCAAAAGACTTGAGCACGTAATTATAGAGCTTCTGATTGCCCAATAGCTCGTCGACCGACGACACGGACGCGATGTTGTCCTTGTAGTATTCGGTCGCCGTCTGCTCCGTTGTCAGGGCCTTTTTGGCGTAATTATCGAGATAGTCGGCCGTTAGGCTTTCGAGCTGGGCATCGGTCTGCGCGGGCACGCCCGCATCGAGTGAACCGTCGGTATTGAAGTTGAATGCCGCCGCAAGTGTTCTGAAGCTCGGCGATTCGAGCTGGTTGGCGAGACTGTTCGGATCGGAGAGATCGCTCGTGAGCACCGCCCGCATCGTGGAATCGGAGGTGTAGATGGGGTCGAGCCCCACAGCAACGAGAGCGTAGTCGCGCAACATTTTGTTGCCGATAAGGTCGTCTACTGATGTGACGCTGGCGACCGCGTTCCGGAAGAGATCCGTCTTGAACGCGGCTGCGGCCGGCGACGAGCCGTTCCCTGTCACCTCATAGCTGTTGTAAATCGTAGCGTTGAGCTGCGCATCGGTCTGGGCCTTCGCGCCCGCCGGCACGCTGCCATCCGCTGCGAAGGAAAATGCCTTGGCAAGTTGCTGATAGCGCGTGCCGTACTTGTTGGCGACGCTGTTCGGATCGGAAAGGTCGCTTAGCAGCACATTCTTGATCGCCGATTCCGACGCGATGCTCGCATCGATGCCGTATGCTTCCAACGCGAACTTGAAGAGCTTCGGATCGGATACGAATTGATCGACCGACGTGATCGTATTCATGCGGGCTTTGTAATAGTCGACGTCGGCGGCGACCGTTGCGCCCTGGCGGATACGCTGCTCCGAGTAGAGACCGATCATCTCGGCCTCGTCTGCAGCGTCCTGCGCAACGACATTTCCCGTTGCAACGGTTCCGCCTGTGGTGAAGTTGAACGCACGGGCAAAGGTGATGTACCGCGTGTCCACGAGCTTGCGGACGAAGCTGTTCTGATCGTTGAGGTCGCTTTCGAGAACCTTACGCATGAAGGCCTTGGCGTAAGTCATGTCTTCGAGACCGTACGCCTTCATGGCGTATTGGTAGAGCCGCTGATCTTTCAGGAGATCGTCGACCGACGAAACCTTGCCGATGTTCGCCTTGTAGTAATCCTGCTCGCGCGCGACCGTGACATCCGAAAGCGTCCGCTTGACGCTTTTCGCCATGTCGGCGGTGTACATTTTGTAGGAGAGGTAGGTCGATACCATCGTCCGCCTTCCGCTCGCGAAACCAGCCCGGTAATGGGCCGGCAATTCCACGGCACCGCACCGCGAATCGGCCCGGCGATCTGGCCCGATTATGCCCCCGAGGCCTTATGCGGGCCTGCCTTTACCGGCCAGCCTCGCCTTGCAGGAGATCGCCCACGCAGAACGGCGTGCGCCCCGTGTCGAGACGGTGGCGAGTTGTACCCACGCTAGTCGAAAATGGTAACCTGGGGATTAACGAAAAAAGGCCGGATGATCTCCGGCCTTTTTTCTTGCGAATTGTCGCCCGGCTTACTTGGGCGCTTCGGCTTCCACGAAGTGGCCGTTCGCCGATGAACTCGTCATCGACACCGTGCCGACGATCATCCCGAGATTAGACAGGAATTCGTCGACCCGCTTGCCCTTGAGAGCAGACAGCAGCTTGTCCTCGATACGATGCACGATGGGCGTCACCGCCTTGAAAAGACGAACGCCCTCTTCCGTGATCCGCACTTCATATGCGCGGGCGTCATCCTTATCGCGCTTGCGCTGGATGATGCCCTTCTTGAGCATGCGGCGCACGATGTCGGCCATGGTCGAGCGGTCGATGCCTGTCGCATCGACCAGCTTGCTCTGGCTTAGACCCTCGGAGTGGGCCAGAGCAAAAAGCACAGCGTACTGACGTGCAGTCAAATCGTAGCTCGCCATCTCGGCTTGATAGATTTCCGTCACGACCTGGACAGCCCGGTGGAACAAATGCAGAGGCGACTGCCCCAGATCTGGCTCTGCGGTTTTTCGCGTCATGGTTGCTCTGATCGTCCCTTTTATCTCGTTGGTAGTGGAGTGCGGTGATGCGGCAACTGGCGGCCGGAGGCGGAGGATGGCCTCAAATCGTCAGTCGACTCCTCAGTGGAGAAATTGTATTGAAATGCAAAGGGGAGCCTCGCGCTCGCACCACGCGGCATCATTCGTCGACTGACATAGCATTCAGCAAGGAACGACGTCTGAATGATCTATTCGACCCACGATGTTCACCCAAGGGAAAGATTGAGCTATTGGCGTGAAGTCGCGACCCGCGGCTACGTCGAGCACGATTTCGTCGCCGACAACGCCGCCACCTTCAACGGCAGCGTCAGGATCGCGACGCTACCTGGTCTGGGCTTGGCAGCCTTCGAAGCCGACGCGGCGCGGGTCTTCCGCTCGGAAAGCGTCGCGGCCCGTTCCGACAGCGGCGACCTGCTCCTCTGCATGCAGCGCTCCGGAGAGTTGGGCATATTCCAGGACGGCCGTGACTCCCTGTTGGAAGGACGCGGCCTGTTCCTGATCGACTCGCTCCGCCCCTTCGAAATTAATCTGAAGACGTACTGCACCAGCGTCGTTGTCAGGCTCCCCCGCGCGATGATGGAAGCCCGCGTCGGAAATATCGCCGGGCTGACGGCGCGTGCCGTGACGGCGGAAAGTGGCATCGGTGCGATTGCCATGGGCTTTCTCGATCTCCTGCCCGAACAGGCGGAGTCGCTGGACGACGTTGCGGGCCTCAAAGTTGCCAACCAGCTTCTGGATCTCACCGCGCTCGCTCTCACGACGGGACATCCCCGTGGAACGGCCCTGTCTTCGCCGAGAGCGGTTGCGCTGCTTCGGCTCAAGGCCACGGTCGAGCGCCTGCTGATCGAACCCGGCATAAAACCGGAGCGCATCGCGGCCGAAGCCGGCATTTCCGTGCGCTACGCCAACGCCTTGCTCTCCGAGGAGAACTGGTCACTCGAGCGGTACGTTACAGAGCGCCGACTTGAGCGCTGCCGTGCGGCCCTCGAAGATGCTGCGCAATCCCATCGCAGCGTTGGCGAAGTCGCCTACAAGTGGGGTTTTTCGGATCTGTCCCATTTCGGCCGGCGTTTCAAGTCGCGCTATGGCATGACGCCGACCGACTATCGCCGCGAATCCCAAAGATTGGTCGCGGAGCGCCGCCAGTCGGAAGGACCCATCCTCGGGTTGCCGGGCAACGCGGTGGTTGCCGAGCCGGTGTGACCCCGGCGTCGCACCCGGGCCGCATGTGACAAGGCACGCTCGCCGTGTTTAAGTCCGCGCGAAAATCGAGACGACCAGCAAGAAGCCTAGATGTCAAAGAAAATTGCCGGCCCCGAGATCGAGCGCCTGGTGCAGCTCCTCGCACGGCTGCCTGGCTTAGGTCCGCGTTCAGCCCGCAAGGCTGCCCTGTCGCTCCTTAAGCGGCGCGAAGAACTCCTCGTGCCACTGGCGGACGCGATGGGCGTTGCCGTCCGAACTATCGTTGAATGCCCGACATGCGGCAGCCTCGACACCGTTTCGCCCTGCACGATCTGCCGCGACGAGCGACGCGACCGGTCGTTGATCGTTGTGGTCGAGGAAATGGGTGACCTCTGGGCGTTGGAGCGGGCCGGCGTCATCAATGCGCCCTACCATGTTCTAGGCGGCCATCTTTCACCGCTCGACGGCATCGGGCCGGAACGTCTCAACATCGCAAAGCTCTTCGAGCGCGCGGCTGCAGGCGGCGTGCAAGAGATCATACTGGCCCTCAACGCCACGGTTGAAGGTCAATCGACGGCGCACTATCTGACCGAGCAACTCGCCCCGACGGGTGTCATCGTATCCCGCCTCGCCCAAGGCGTGCCGATCGGTGGCGAACTCGACTACCTGGACGAGGGCACGCTTGCCGCGGCGATCAAATCGCGCAGGCGCGTTTGAAAGACGAAACTCGGCCCTGCCCGCAGCCCTCCAAGAGGAGACGGATGACGATCCTGCCTGACGCGGAAGCCCGCTCTCCCGCGCCGGCAAAGTTCGTTGTCGGCTCGCTGCTGCGCCATATCCTGGTGATGAGCGGCGCGGGCGGTATTGGCCTCGGCGCCATCTTCCTGTCGGATCTGGCCAACATCGTTTTCCTGTCCTGGCTCAATGACCAGGCCGTGCTGGCGGCCGTCGGCTACGCGAGTTCGATCCTCTTTTTCACGATCTCGATCGGCATCGGTCTCGGCATTGCCGCCACGTCGCTCGTCTCGCGCGCCCTCGGACAGGGCCGCCGGGCGCGCGCTTGCCGCCTGTCGACGAATGCGCACCTCGCGAGCCTCGCGGTCGGCGTAATCTCGGCAATACTCGTCTACATCTCGATTCCGTGGCTGTTGTCCGCGCTCGGCGCCTCCGGCCGGACGCATGCCCTGGCCGCAGAGTATCTGCGCATCCTCACATTGGGCATGATCCCGCTCACCATCGCAATGACGTCGGCTTCCGTGTTGAGGTCGGTGGGAGATGCGCGCAGGGCCATGAACGTCACGCTCTACGGCGCGGTCGTGAATACCGTTCTCGACCCGATTTTTATCTTCGGCCTCGATCTCGGCATCCAGGGCGCCGCGTGGGCCACCGTTGCGGCGCGCATCGCATTCATGAGCGTCGGTCTCTATGGCGTCGTTCGCGTGCACCGGCTGATCTCGCGCCCGCGCCTTCCGACGTTCATCGCCGACATTCCGGCGTTTGCAGGGATCGCAACGCCAGCCATTCTCACCAACATCGCGACGCCCTTTTCGAACGCCTACGTGACCGGCGCCATCGCTGCCTACGGCGACGACGCGGTTGCGGGCTGGGCAATCATCGGCCGCATCATGCCGGTGGCATTCGGCGCGATCTACGCGCTGTCGTCGTCCATCGGACCGATCGTCGGACAGAACTATGGGGCCGGCAAAGGCGACCGCATGCGCGAGGCATTCCGCTTGGCACTTGCCGTGAATGTCGCGTTAACGGCACTGGCCTGGATGGTGCTCGCGCTGCTGTCCTCGACTTTGACGCACCTGTTCGGCGCGACAGGTCAGGCCGCCAACCTGATTGCGCTCTTCAATATCTGGCTTTCACCCCTGTTCGCCTTCATGGGTGCCCTTTTCGTCGTCAACGCGGTGTTCAACACGCTCGGCTTCCCGCATTACGCCACTGTGTTGAACTGGGCGCGCGCAACCATCGGCACCATACCTTTTGTATACGGCGGAGGGGTCCTGGCCGGCGCCGATGGCGTGCTGGCTGGCAACATGGCGGGAGGTATCCTGTTCGGTTGCCTGGGCGTTTGGCTCTGCCTGAAGTTGTTCGATCGCCTTCTGGCGGGTGAGGAACCGCCGCTTTGAACTTGTGCATCTGCAGCCTCGGCGAGTCGCGCTGTCCTTGTTGGCACGGCTTCCCGTGCGCTAGGGTCCGGCCATACGAATCGGCATGATCGGCCTCGCCAGTGACCCAACCTGTCTCGGAACGGATCGCCCTTGTCGCTCCATCGGCCGAGGCCGCCGCCCTTCTGCGGCGTGACCTGATCGAATGGTTGACCCGTCGCGGGCATCGCGTGCTCTGCATCACCCCACCGGGCGCGGGCCGCTTTAGTCGCATCCTGCGCGACGCGGGCGCCCAGCAGCGCGTGATCGAACCGCCGCCACCGTCCCTCCGCGCGGTCAATGACTGGCAGACAATCATGAGCCTCGTCGCTCAGTTCCGCGACTGGCAACCCAACATCTCTCTCGCTTTCGGATTGCGCACGTTGGCTCTTGCGGCGGTGGCCGCACGGCGGGCCGGTGTTCGCCGCGTCGTGAGCCTCGTCAACGGATTGCCGAGCGACGGCGTCGAAACCATTGGGCGCCGCCGCTTCGCCAATGCCATGCGCGCGAGCGACGCTGTGATCTTTCACAATCATCACAATCCTCGCGTGCTCGCGCAGCAGAAGGTCTTGCCGCCGAACATTCAGACTCTCGTGGTGCCGGGAAGCGGAGTTGACCTCAAGGCCTACCGCTCCGCTCCGTTAGCGTCGGAATCCGAAGGCCTCGTCTTCCTGATGCTTAGCAGGCTCGAGCGGCGGCGCGGCGTGCTCGAATACAAGACTGCCGCACAACGCCTCAAGACCCACTGGCCCAACGCCCGTTTCCGGTTTGCTGGTCCAGCAAGCAACGAGGCGGACGCGGTTTCGCCCGCATCGCTCACGGAGGGCGGAGCCGTCGAGTATCTGGGTAACCTGGAAGATGTGCGCCCGGCGCTCGCGGCCTGTCACGTCTTCGTCTACCCCTCCTATTGGGAAGGCATGCCGCGCGCCGTGCTCGAAGCGCTTGCCGTCGGTCGCCCGGTCATAACGACGACCGCCCCGGGCTGCTCGGAAACCGTCGATGAAAAGGTGAGCGGCTGCCTTGTTCCACCCGCCGATCCGGCGGCATTGACCATCGCCATGGAAAGCTATCTGGCAAACCCGGATCAGGTCGCGGCCGGCTCGCGCGCCGCACGGCTCAAGGCGGAACGCCGCTTTGACGCCAAGCACGTCAACGCTGCCATGACACGCATTCTGGGGTTGGCCTGACTTCGGTACCGCGCTTAGGCGTGTGCGCGATAGACCTTCGAGCTGAGCTTCGGCAGGAGGAACGAACGCGCCGGGTCAACCAGCATGCCGGGCTGGATCGCCTGCCGCCCGAGCAGCATGCGATGGGCAAGCCCGCCACGGTTGGTCAGACCGAGCTCGATCGGCCACTCCCGCTCTCCGACGCTGAGACGCGTGGAGATGATGAAACGGTTTTCCCGCTCGCCGATCGAAGAGGTCACCTCTCGCACGCCGAGCAATTCCGCTTCACACCAAACCGCCATTTCGGGTTTTTCGAGCAGCGGATGGATGAGAAAGCGCACGCGGGGCGCCGACGCCGGGACAAACGTTTCGATGGCCTCCGCATGCAAAGCGGACGTGCGCGCACCCGTATCGACCTTTGCCTTGATGGCGAAAAGGCCAAGGTCGGGCAAAGCCACCCATTCGCGGCGTCCAAGGATCAGAGGCGCAGGCTCCCGCTTCATGGCAATGGCTCAAAGCAGCTAATTTCACAATTCTAGCGTAGAATCGGGACGCGCAGCAGGGTGATTATAAGAACCTGGTAACAGTACGTAGACGTTAACGAAGCCGCCTGAGCCTGCGCCAAGGCCAAGATTGACCACCGCCCGCGACTTGCCTATTTCAAAGCCATGTCCATCCTGTCCATCATCACCCTGCCCGACGCACAGCTTCGCAAGGTCTCCGAACCCGTGGAGCGGGTCGACGCCGAGCATCTGAAGCTTGCCGACGACATGCTCGAAACCATGTACGACGCCCCCGGCGTCGGCCTCGCAGCCGTCCAGGTCGGTATCCTGAAACGCCTGATTGTCCTCGATGTTTCCGATGACGAGGCTAATCCTCAGCCGCTGACCCTGTTCAACCCCGAAATCCTAAAACTGGGGGACGCGACGCGGGTTCACGAGGAAGGATGTCTCTCGATCCCGGACTTCCGCGTCGACATCGAGCGTCCTGCAACCCTGGTCGTCGGCTACCTGGACCGCGAGGGCAAACCGCAGGAGATGGCTGCTGAAGGCTTGCTCGCGACCGCGCTTCAGCATGAGATCGATCACCTGAACGGCAAGCTCATCATCGATTTCCTGTCGCGTTTGCAGCGCGACATGGTCGTCCGCAAATTCAAAAAGATCGCGCGCGAGACATCCGCCTAGCGCACGGGCGCACCCGCCGGAAGGCCATTATGCCCCTCAAGATCGTATTCATGGGTACGCCGGAGTTCTCCGTTCCGGCGCTGGAGGCGATCGTCGCCGCAGGGCATGAGGTAGTGGCGGTCTATTCCCAGCCCCCTCGCCCCGCGGGGCGCGGAATGGCGGAACGGCCATCACCCGTCCATGCAAAGGCAGCTACGCTCGGCATTTCGGTCCGCACGCCGAAGTCGCTGAAAAGTCCCGAAGAGCAGGCTCTCTTTGCCAGCCTCGGTGCCGACGCCGCCGTCGTCATCGCCTACGGTCTCCTCCTTCCGAAGGCGATCCTCGAAGCGCCCCGTCTCGGCTGCTTCAACGTTCACGCGTCGGAGTTGCCGCGCTGGCGCGGGGCGGCCCCCATCCAGCGCGCGATTATGGCCGGCGACAAGCGCACCGCTGTGATGGTGATGCGTATGGAAGAAGGATTGGACACCGGCCCCGTCGCGCTAACCGATCTCGTTCCGATCGGCCCCGACGTGACGGCCGGAGAACTCCACGACACGCTGTCTTCCAGGGGCGCGCCTTTGATCGTCGACGCCCTTGCGAAGCTTGAAGCGGGCACGCTTGCCACCACGCCTCAGGCGGTTTCCGGTGTCACATACGCCGCGAAGATCGACAAGAAAGAAGCCCGCATCGACTTCACCAAACCGGCTGAAGACGTCCACAATCACATACGCGGCCTCTCTCCTTTTCCCGGCGCTTGGTTCGAGGCCACGCCGCCGGGCGGCCAGACGGAACGCATCAAGGTGCTCCGCACGAGCCTGGCCGATGGCCAGGGGAAACCAGGAGAAGCCCTGGATGACAGGCTTGCGATTGCCTGCGGCTCGGGAGCGATACGTCTGATCGAGGTACAGCGGGCTGGCAAACGCGCCATGTCGGGTGAGGAGTTCCTGCGCGGTTTTGCCGTGCCGCGGGGCGCTCATCTTGGTTAGAGCCGGCCGGCATTAAGCATGCCGGTGGAACACCACCGCCTCCGCTCCCTTTGTCTCCTAGATTTGGGCAAAACCAGTCCGGGAGATCTCGATGCCCCTCCGCCCCACCGTTCTCAAAGTTGCTGCCGTCACGATCCTGTTGGGCGCTGCATCCGCGCAAGCTGCCGATGACTACGCCCATACGACGCGTATCGAACCGTCGAATGCCTACGGCGCCACTGTGACGATCGAGGAAGGCGTCCGCGTGTTCCGTCCGCTGCCGTCCGAGCGCCACGTGATCATCAATCCCGAGGGCCGCACTCCGCTCGGCCTCAATTACTACGATCTCGCCCCCGGAGTACCGCTGCGAGGCGCTGCAGTGGGCGCGGCAGTCGGCACCGAAGCACGCGGCGAAGGCCGCCGCTGAACCCACTCCGGCATGTCTCTTGAGGCCATGCGGTGAGCGCGCTAGGCAGGGGCCCTGCAAAGAGTGACCGGAGCCCATGCCCCGCTATCGTTTCACCATCGAATACGACGGTACCGCGTTCGTCGGCTGGCAGATCCAGCCGGCCGGCGCCTCGGTCCAGGGTTCGCTTGAAGATGCCGTCCTGAAATTGACCGGCGAGCGCGTCAGCGTTCGCGGGGCAGGACGCACGGACGCCGGCGTTCACGCGCGGGGCCAGGTGGCGCATTTCGACCTCGAACGTGAATGGCCGCCGTCCAAGTTGCGCGACGGCACGAACTTCTACTTGAAGCCCAATGACGCCGTCGTTCTCGAGTGCTGGGAGGTGCCGCCGGACTTCGATGCGCGCTTCAGCGCCACCGCGCGGCACTATCTCTACCGGATCCTGGCTCGGCGCGCCCCGCCTGCCCTGGAACGCAAACACGTCTGGTGGCTACCGCGTGATCTGGACGCTGGCGCCATGCACGAGGCCGCCCAAGTGCTCGTGGGACGCCACGACTTCACAACCTTCCGCGCCACTCAATGTCAGGCCAAGTCCCCTATACGCACGCTCGACAGGCTCGACGTGACGCATGAAGGCGACGAAATCCATATCGCCGCCTCCGCACGGTCGTTTCTGCACAATCAGGTACGCTCCATGGTCGGCAGCCTGAAGCTCATCGGTGAAGGCAAATGGAACAGCGCCGATCTCCGTGACGCGCTCGAATCGCGCGACCGCACGAATTGCGGGCCGGTCGCGCCGCCAACCGGTCTTTACCTCATGGGCGTCGACTACGAGCCTCCGGCAGGCTGACCGCTATCGGGCGACGGTCACGGCGCAATGCGCGCGATACACCACATCGCGCGACACCGAGCCCAGCATCATGCGCGACACCGCACCTTTGCCTCCCGTCCCGACCACGATCTGATCGTATCCGTTGTCCTCTGCGTAGGTCGTGATGGCGCGGGCGACGTCCCGGCTGTCCGCGCCCACGGTCTTGATCTTCGAGGCACCCGCTGCTTGGGCCTCAGCTCCGGCTTTGGCAAGAACGGCATCCACTTCAGACGCAGTCCACAGCGGGGTCGAAGGTCCTCCGCGGCTATACCCGCCGAGAAGCTGATTGATCAGCAGAATGGTCAGCTCAGCGTTCATGGCATTCGCCATCTTCGCAGCCAGATCGATTGCGGGTTTGCTGTGCTCGGTATCGTCGATCGCACAAAGGATCTTTGTCATCGCGCGCTCCTTGCTGTTCTCCTCCATGACCCGGCCAGTTTGGTTCGAAGGCACGGGTTTGCATTGAGGGGAATCAAGAAGAGACGCATACGCTCCATGCGCGGGGTGAACACTTCTGTTTGCTCACCAGGCGTTAAACAGACGCCGGACAACACGTACGTAAAGCTGCCCAGGGACCCACCCGCGCGCCCACACAGCAAGCTTCGCATTGGGTTGATACCGCAGGCGCGGCCACCTGCCAGTGGAAGCGCGCCAGATGCTGCGCGCCACGAGTTCGGATTGCGCACCCGCATCTTCCCAAGCCTTCAAGTTTGGCATGACCGCCGCAGAGAAGTCGTCGTAGGCCGTGAGGCCCTGCTTCGTCGCCACTTCGCGAGATCGCTCGAAGAAATCGGTCTTGATCATCCCCGGCTCGATGATCTTGACCTTGATGTTGTGCTGCCGAAGTTCGAGCCAGAGCGCTTCCGAAAAACCTTCGAGCGCCCACTTCGTCGCGCTGTACATGGAATAGAGCGGCAGCGTCATCCGGCCTGCAGCCGACCCGACGTTGATGATCCTGCCTTCCTGCCGTGACCGCATATGTGGCAGCACGGCGCGCAGGACATTCATCACACCGAACACATTGCATTCGAACTGGCGCCGGATCTGCGCGTCGCTCTGCGCTTCGAATGGGCCCATCAGGCCATAGCCCGCGTTGTTGACCACGACGTCGATCTTTCCGCACGCGCCGATCACGTCCTCAACTGCGCGATCCACAGAAGCCTGATCCGTCACGTCGAGCTTGAACAGCTTAATGCGGTCGGAGACCCCGCCGAGATCGCTTTTCTCTGGAGAGCGCATGGTCGCCGCGACTTGCCAGCCGCGAGCCGCGAAAAGCTCGGCGGTCGCGCGTCCGATGCCGCTCGAGGCCCCGGTGATGAGAACGGTCTTCGCCATAAGTGCAGTCACGCATACGCTCCAAAAAGAAAGCCCGCCGAAACCGAGCCCGGCGGGCCAACAAAACCGAAGATGCAGTTCAATTAGTCCTCGACCATCGACAAGAATTCCTGCCGCGTGATCGGGTTGTCGCGGAAGATGCCGAGCATCCGGCTCGTTACCAGATCCGTGCCGGGCTTATGGATACCGCGCGTCGTCATGCAGTGGTGCTCGGCCTTGATCACGACCGCCACACCCTGGGGCTTGAGGACCTCATCGATGATATTGGCGATCTGCGAGGTCATCTTCTCCTGGATCTGAAGGCGCTTCGCAAAAGCCTCGACGACCCGCGCCAGTTTGGAGATACCGACCACACGGCCGTTCGGGATGTAACCCACCCAGGCACGGCCGACGATCGGCGCCAGATGATGCTCGCAATGGCTCTCGAAGCGGATGCCACGCAGAACAATCATCTCGTCGTAGCCCTCGGTCTCCTCGAATGTCTTCTGGAGGATGGCCTCGGGGTCGTCCTTGTAGCCGCGGAAATATTCCTCGAAGGCGCGGACCACCCGTGAGGGCGTTTCATGCAGCCCGTCACGATCGGGATTGTCGCCGGCCCAGCGCAGCAAAGTGCGCACGGCATCTTCCGCCTCAGCCCGCGACGGCGCGGGCCCCTCTGGCGCGGGGGCATTGACGAATTTGTTTTTCATGGTTGTGGGCGATTGCCTCATCGCAGGACCCTTCACGAAACTGCACGGGCTTATACGCGCCTGCCGCTGCTCCGGATCAATAAATCGGGTGAACGGCCCTGGGGCCGAGGATAGCCCTCCCCATAACATAGTGGCCGAGAGACGGAAGGGAAGAAGTGGGCTCGGCGCAGGCATGTCGGGGTCCTGCGGGACCTATACTTAACAAAGTTGCGTCACCTCGCCGCAACCTTGTCCATCCGGCTCGCGAGGCCATATCCCCCTCCTAGCAGAGGGAGGAAGGACATGGGTTTTCGGCGCAGGGCGGTTTGGGCGGCAGGCTTTGCGCTTTCCGCGATCACGTGCGCCCGGGCCGACGGGATGCTGTCCGATTTTCCGTACCCGCACCAGGTCCAGCAGTATGCGTTCACCTCGCAGGCACAAGACCTGAAGATGGCCTATATGGACATCGCGCCGGCGTCGGCCTCCAATGGCAAAACCGTCGTGCTCTTCCACGGCAAGAATTTCTGCGGCGCCACCTGGGAAGGCGTGATCTCGCCGCTTGTAGAGGCCGGGTATCGCGTCGTCGTCCCTGACCAGATCGGCTTCTGCAAATCGACGAAACCGGTCACCTACCAGATGAGCTTTTACCAGCTCGCCGCAAACACGAACGCGTTACTCACGAGCCTCGGCGTATCCAAGCCCATCCTTGTCGGACACTCTATGGGCGGCATGCTGGCCACGCGTTACGCCCTGAGCTTCTCCGGCGACACCGGCGGGCTCGTCCTCGTCAACCCGATTGGCCTCGAGGATTGGAGCGCAAAGGGCGTCCCGGGCCGCACCATCGACGCCCTTCTCGAAGGCGAGCGCAAAACGGACGCAGCTAAGATCAAAGCCTATCAGCAGAAGACGTATTACGATGGACGCTGGCGTCCGGAGTTCGACCGCTGGGTCGCCATGCTCGAGTCAACCTACAAGGGCGAAGGCAGCGATCTGGCGATGCTCTCGCAGGCGCGCGCGTCCGACATGATTTTCACACAACCCGTCGTGCACGAATTTCCGCGTATCTCTGTCCCGACAGCTCTCCTGATCGGCGAACGCGACACGACGGCGATCGGCAAAGATCGCGCTCCGCCCGAGGTGGCGAAGAAGCTCGGCGACTACCCGGCACTTGCACGAGAAGCCCAACAGCGTATTCCTGGTGCGCTGCTCACAACCTTCCCAGCGCTCGGCCACGCTCCGCAGATCGAGGAACCCGAGAAATTCAACGCCGCGCTGCTTGATGCGCTTCGCCAAATCGCGCCGTAATCCCTCTCAGTCCCGCGGCAACGAAACATGACCACAGAAAAACAAATCTCCGAACGCATCTCCGCGCCCGACGCTCTGATCTACGCTATGGTGGCCGTGTCAGCCGCGGATCGTACGATCACCACAGACGAACTCGCGCGCATCGGCTCGATCGTCAAGGAGCTACCCCCGTTTCACGGCTTCGCTGATGATTGGCTGGCCGACACCGCCCAGAATTGCGGCAGGATACTGAGAAAGCCTAACGGCGTTGAAAAAGTGCTCGCTGTGATCAAGGAGAGCCTGCCGCCGCGGCTTTACGAAACCGCATACGTATTGTGCGCCGAGGTTGCGGCGTCCGACCTGTCGGTCCACGCTGAGGAATTGCGTTTCATGGTGCTGCTGGCGTCCGCGCTCGAGCTCGATCAGCAAACATGCACCGCGCTTGAACGGGGCGCACGCGCGCGCCATCAACGGGCTTGAGCGTGTTGCTCCGAAAACTGCGCAATGAGCGCTGCCGCTTCCGCCATGTTGCTGGCGAGCGAGGCCCCTGCGCTGCGGCGCCCTGAAAGGTCATGATCGCCGTCCAAGGCCCAGTGTACTGCGATCGACGCCGGCAGCCCGTAGCTCGCAACCTCGTCGCGTCCGCCGAACGGATCTCGCTCGCCCTGCACGATAAGCGTCGGGCAGGTGAGCGTCATGAGATGAGGCGTTCGAAGCTGGTCTGGCTTATCCGGTGGATGAAACGGATAGCCGAGACACACGAGCCCCGCGATGCGGCCGCGCTCGAAGAGGTTCTGGGCCGCCATGCTCGCTACCCGCCCTCCGAGCGACTTCCCGCCGATGAAGATGCGGCCGGACGGCGCAGCGAGCGCTTCCACAGCAGCCTCGTACTCGGTAACGAGCGTTTCCGCTTTGGGAGGCGGCTTCCGGGATCCCGTTTCCTGCCGGGCCGTCATGTAGGCGAAGTCGAACCGCACCACACGGATCTCTTTTTCTGCAATGAGCCCCGCCATCCGGTTCATCCAGGCATTGGTCATGGGCGCCCCCGCGCCCGGCGCAAGCAGGAGCGTGAACTTCGCGCTGTCCGAACCGTTGATGAGAAAGGTTGTCATCCCATGACCTTAATGCCCACGAGGACCATTACAGCAATTGTAAGCCGCCACTTTGCCTTCAAAGGTGAAGTGTGTCGCAATTTGGCCCTCACCTCGACTAGGATGAACGCGAACTGATTTGTTGCGGGGGTTCATGGCGGTCGCCAAGCGCATCGTGACATGGCTGTTCGTGCCGCTGGCGGTCCTGTCGGGATACGCCCTGGCTCAGGACGCGCCTGAGTCGGGCCGGGCGTGGCACGGACCTGCCGCAGCCACCGCGGAGGCCGCCGCCGCGCAGGCCGCGGCGAAAGAGGCCGTCGTACCTCCGGCGCCGAAGGCTGCCGAGCGCCCCGCTCCCAAGGCAGACGACAAAAAAGCGCCTGCCGCAACGGTCGCACCGGTAAAGGCGAACGCGCCAGCCCCCGAAGCGAAGCCCGCCGAGCCTGCCGACGCGAAGGCGAGTGCAAACGCGGATCCCAAGGGCAAAGCCGCCGAAAAGCCGAAGAAGCCGGCACTCTCTGCAAAGCAGTTGTTCGGCACCGTCAAATCTCCGGCCCCGATGGCCGCACGTGCGGTCGGCTGGTACGCCAAGGGATGCCTCGCCGGCGGCAAGCCCCTCGCGGTGGACGGCCCGGGCTGGCAGGTCATGCGCCTTTCGCGCAATCGCAACTTTGGCCATCCCGATCTCGTCGCCCTGTTGGAGCGCCTTGCGCGCGAGACCACCCAGAACAAGGAATGGCCCGGCCTTTTGGTCGGCGACATGTCCCAGCCGCGCGGTGGACCGATGACATCGGGCCATGCGAGCCATCAGGTCGGTCTCGATGCCGACATCTGGCTTACCCCGATGCCCGACCACACCCTCACACGGCGGGAGCGGGAGGATATGTCGGCGGTCTCGATGCTCGCCAACGCCGGTTCCGTGAATCCGAAGGTTTGGGGAGACGGACAGGTCAAGCTCATTAAGCGCGCTGCGTCCTATTCCTCCGTCGAACGCATCCTGGTGCACCCGGCAATCAAGAAGGCGCTTTGCGAAGCGGCCGGTACGGACCGCACGTGGCTCAACAAGGTGCGCCCCTACTTCGGGCACTACTATCATTTCCACATCCGCATCGGCTGCCCGAAGGGATCGGCGAATTGTCAGCATCAGCCGCCCGTGCCCACCGCCGACAGCTGCGACACGGAACTCAAGGATTGGCTGAAGCGGGTCGCGCCAAAGCCGAAACCGCCGGTGATCGCTCAGCCCTCGCCGAAGCCTGTGAAGCCCAAGGCGCCGAAGCCTGAGATGACGCTTGCGGACCTCCCGGCCGACTGCCGCACCGTGCTGTCTGCTGGCGGCAACAAACCGCCGACCGAGCCGGCCGAAGTCGTGGACAACAGCAAAGACGCCGGTCCCGAAAAGGACGTAACCGTCAGCACCGCCGCACCGGAACCGCCCGCGCGCGAAAAAAAGAGCACGCCGGCCAAAAAGGCCACGCAATAAGCTCTCTAAGGGATTACGGCACCCGGCCGCAGCGGCGGATGCCCGAAGGGACGCACCGGCATCGTGTAGACGTGCGCGGCAGGCACCGACACGATCTCCCGCTCCGGCCAGCGCAAGGCCGTGAGCTTGCCGCCGAAGCAGCACCCCGTGTCGATGCAGATCGTCGAGTTGACCCAGTCCGCATCCGGCACCGGCGTATGCCCGTAGACGATCGTCGTGGGGCCGCGATACTCGGCGGCCCAGTGGTAGCGGATCGGCAAACCGAACTTGTCCGTCTCGCCCATCGTCTCGCCATAGAGACAGAAGCGCCGCACATCGCCCGTATACCGGCCCAACATATCTTCCTTGATCCCGGCGTGGGCCACGGCCAAGCGCCCGCCATCGAGCCAAAGATAGATCGGCAGGTGTCTCAGGAAGGCGGCGACGTGGGAGCGGAAGGCCTTCGTCTCGGGCTCGAACTGCGCGATCGTGCGATCGAGGCCGTGCGTCGCCTTGATATCTTTGCCAGCCAGCCAGCGCAGAAACTTCACATCGTGATTGCCCGGCACGGCCAACGCGATACCGGCCTCCACCATGCCCATGACCATCCGCAGCACGTCGGGCGCGCGCGGCCCGCGGTCCACGAGGTCACCAACGAATATGGCCCGCCGCCCGGCCGGGGCCGTGACTTTGACGGTGTGCGCACCGTGCGCGCCGCGCCAGACCACCGCGTAACCCAGCTTCTCCAGCAGAACCTCGAGCTCAGCCGCGCAGCCGTGCACGTCTCCGATGATGTCGAACGGCCCGCTGTCGCTTCTGAGGTCGCAGCGTTCGGGCACGGCGCCCTGAAGCTCAATATCGGTCATCTGCGGGTCTTTACGTGTGTTTAGTGTCGGACAATTGACGAACTAGGTTTCGATGAAATCTTCCACGGGACGGCGCGCTTTCGGTACATCTGTGACGAACTGTGCCAAATGCTCGAGGCCAGCCGGAACCGGCCCGCCATAGGCCCAGTCGAGAAGCTCGACGGTGTGCACGATCGGCGTATCGAGCCCAGTATTAAGCTGTGTGATGCAGCCGATATTGCCCGCCGCCACGACATCGGCCCGCGTCGAGCGAATATTGTCGATCTTTCGCTTTTTGAGCTGCGCGGCGATTTCGGGCTGCATGATGTTGTACGTCCCGGCCGATCCGCAGCAGATGTGGCCTTCCGGCACATCCACCACGGCAAAGCCCGCCTGCTTCAACAGCGCACGCGGCTCGTCATGAATGCGCTGTCCGTGCTGCAGCGAGCACGCCGAGTGATACGCCACCCGCACCGAAGACCACCGCTCCGGCGCGCCGAGCTGGTACTCGGAAAGGAATTCGGAAATGTCTTTGGCAAGGCTCGAGACGCTTTCTGCCCGGTCCGCATAGGCGGGATCGCCCCGCAGCATGTGGCCATAGTCCTTGACCGTCGTCCCGCAGCCTGAGGCGTTGACGATGATCGCATCGATCCCGCCGCGGCCGATCTCCTTCGACCACACGTCGATGTTCTTCTTCGCGAGGTAGAGCGCCTCCTTCTCACGTCCCATGTGCTGAACGATGCCCCCGCAGCATCCCGAGCCGTGCGACACGATCACGTCGACTCCGCGCCGCGCGAGCAGCCGGATCGTGGCGTCGTTGATATCCGGCCGTAACACCGGCTGCACGCATCCCGTCAGCAGGATCACGCGCGCACGGCGCTCGCTATGCGTCACAGCCGTCCCCGCGCCGCCGAAACGCGCTTCCCGCGCACCCACCGCGGACGGCGCCAGCGTGAGCATCGCGGCGAATTCCTTGAAACCGAAACGTTGCAGCAGCGGCACGAACGGACGCGCGAGCGGCGCTGCCTTGATGGCAAGCCGGAACCTCCGTGGGTAAGGAATGGTCCACGCGAGAATATTTCGCAGCAACCTGTCCTTGAAGCTGCGCGGCACGCGTTCCTCGATCTCGGCGCGCGCGACATCGACCAGGTGCAAGTAGTCCACGCCACTCGGACACGTCGTCATGCAGGAGAGACAAGTCAGGCAGCGATCCACATGATGGCGCACCTGCTCCGAAGGTGCCTGCTCATCGCGCTTCTCCAGCATGTCCTTGATGAGGTAGATGCGCCCGCGTGGCGAATCCCGTTCGTCGCCCAGCACGACATAGGTCGAGCACACGGCGGTGCAGAGGCCGCAATGCACGCAACGCTTCAAGATCCGGTCTGCCTCGGCCACACGCGAATCGCGGAGCTGTTCGGGCGCAAAATTGGTTTGCATCTGTCGGTTCGCTCCGAAGCTCTACAGTGTCGCGTACATACGCCCGGGATTGAGCAATCCCTGGGGATCGAAGGCATGCTTGATGCCGCGCGTGATACGGTCGATGGCCGCTCCGAGCGGCTGAAACACCTCCACCGTGCGCCGGACGCTCTCGTCGGCACGGATCAGGGTGGCATGCCCACCGTGTGTTGCAACAGCCCTGCGGATATCCGCGCTTCCGGCATCGGCCGAGGCCGGCGTTTCGAGCCAGACCAACCCGCCGGACCAGTCGTAGAACGCTTCGACGCGCATATGCCGGCGCACCGATTGAACGAGCGACGCGGCCATGTTCGGTGTCGTCGAAATGCGCCACAGGTGAGTGCCGTTGGACGGAAAAAATGAAAGTTTGCGGACTTCGCCCCAGAACTCCAGCGAGCTTTCCAGCTCCAGTTCGAGCGGAGCGCCGTAAGCCGACAGCACCTCCCGCAGCTTCTGCTTGCGATAAGTGATCGAGCGCGTGAAGTTTTCGAGCCTGATGGCGGTGAGCGAGCGCGTCTCGGCCGACAAACCCTTGTGCCGGAGCCTGGACACGAGCTTCGGCGAAAGATGGACAGTGCCCGATACTTCAAAAGGCTGCGTGAGCGCCAGGCTCATGAGCTCTACGGCGAGATCGTCGGTCAGATCCGGATAGACGAGCGTCAGCACGTCATCGGGCAAGGGCAGCACCTTGAATGTCACTTCCGAGAGGACCGCCAGCGTTCCCCAGCTTCCGGCCAATCCGCGCGCGACGTCGTATCCGGTTACGTTCTTCATCACGCGGCCGCCGGATTTGAAAATCTCAGCGCGACCGTTGACGCCGCGAATGCCGAGCAGATAGTCCCGCGCCGCGCCGGCCGTGATACGGCGCGAGCCGGACAGATTTCCCGCGAAGATCGCGCCTATGGTCTGCAACCCCGCATCGGTACCGAGTGCAGGTCCGAGATCTATCGGCTCGAACGGAAGCATCTGGCCGCGCGAAGCCAACTCCACCTCGATCTGCGAGAGCGGCGTTCCCGAGCGCGCGCTCATGACGAGTTCGGAAGGTTCGTAAAGCGATATGCCGCGCATGGCGCTCGTCGTCAGCGCGACCGGCGCCACCACCGGGCGCCCGACGCCACGCTTCGAACCGCCGCCGAGAATCTCGACCGGGATGCCGCGCTCGGAAAGCGCCGTCATCATGCTTTTCAGCTCCCACTCGGTGGCGGGTCGCATGATGTCGCTCATGCTCTGCTCCTCTAGGCCGCTTCGGCGGGGCTTTTGGCGGCCTCGTGTGCGGCGTCGGCGGCGGTCCTGGCTTTCGCCGCTTCGACCGCATCAAGCGGGAACACCTTTCCGCAGTTCAACAGCCAGTCCGGATCGAACACCGATTTGATGCGGAGTTGCACGGCCAGATCCTCGTCCGTGAACTGGGCCCGCATGAGATCGCGCTTCTCTATTCCAACGCCGTGCTCGCCAGTCAGGCATCCGCCGACGGAAACGCAAAGCTTCAGGATCTCCGCACCTGCCAACTCGGCCTTCTCGGTCTCGCCCGGCTTGTTCGCGTCATACATCACCAGCGGATGCAGGTTGCCATCTCCAGCGTGGAAGATGTTGGCAACGCGCAGGCCGTACTTGCGGCAGATTTCGGTGATCTGCTCCAGCACGTGCGGCAGATGTCCGAGCGGAATGGTGCCATCCATGCAGTAGTAGTCCGAGATGCGGCCGATCGCCCCAAACGCCGATTTACGGCCCTTCCAGATCTTCGCGCTCTGCTCGGCCGAAGCACTGACGACGAGCGCGATCGGATTGAGCTCGTGCGCGATACTGGCGATGTAGGCGAGGCGATCCGCGATTTCCTGCTCGGACCCTTCGACCTCGATGATGAGGAGGGCGTCTACATTCCTCGGATAGCCAGCCTTGGCGAAAGCCTCGCAAACTTCGATTGCGGGTTTGTCCATGAATTCTATTGCAACCGGGATGATGCCCGAAGCGATGATCCGGGCCACGCAGATGCCGGCCTTCGCGCTCGACTCGAACCCGATCATCATGGGCCGCGCGCCTTCCGCCGCGCGCAAGATGCGCACAGTCGCTTCCGTGATGATTCCGAATTGTCCCTCGGACCCGATCACGAGAGCGAGCAAGTCGTAACCCTCGGCATCGAGATGGCCGCCGCCGATTTCGACGATTTCACCATCCATGGTCACCATCGTGACGCCGAGCACGTTGTTCGTCGTCACGCCGTACTTGAGGCAATGGGCGCCGCCGGAGTTCATGGCGAGGTTGCCGGCCAGCGTGCAGGCGAGCTGACTGGACGGGTCCGGCGCGTAGAAGAATTCCTCCGCCGCGACAGCGGCTGAAATTGCCAGGTTGGTGATGCCTGCTTCGACGCGCGCGAAGCGGTTGCTGTAGTCGATCTCGAGCACCCGGTTCATTTTCGAGACGCCCAGAACGATGGCATCTTCCAGCGGCAGCGCGCCGCCACACAGTGACGTCCCGGCTCCGCGCGGCACCACCTTGATGCCGTTCGCCTTGGCGTACTTCAAAATCGCCGAAACGGTCTGCGTCGAGGTCGGCAGCACGACGGCGAGCGGCATGCGTTTGTAGGCCGTCAGCGCATCCGTCTCGAATGCGCGCCGTCCGTCCTCGTCCGAAATTACGGCGTCCGGCCCGCAAATAGCGACGAGGTCGCGCACGATCGCATCCCTGCGCCCGACGATCCTCGGATCAGGAAGCGGAAGCTCGATCAACGACATCTCTCATTCCTCTCGCATCGGATCTTAGGACTTCTAGATCCGCGGCACGCTCGCGGGCAAAAGGAGGCGGCGCAAGCGAACGTACATAGTCGAACAACGGAGCGGACGCGACCGGGAAGAGCGTAAAAACCCACACGCCACAGGCAGTAAATACCCGGTCTCGGTCCTTGCTCCGAGTCTGGCATGGCCGGCCAAAAGCAGCAACATCGCCTAGTAGGAAATGTAGCCGATGCGAAGGCAGAACTCGCGCGCGGGAAAGCGAACGGCTGGCGGAGATTGCCGCACCGCGATAGACTCGACTGATCTCAACACAAGGCGCTCTCCGCAGCGCCCCGAGAACCCGAATGAGTAGATCTTGAAGCCACGCGTCGGGCTTTTCGTTACCTGCCTCGTCGACCTGATGCGCCCGTCCGTCGGTTTTGCGGCCGCACGCTTGATCGAGCAGGCCGGGTGCTCGGTCGTCGTACCCGCCAGCCAGACGTGCTGCGGACAACCCGCCTACAACGCTGGAGATCCCGACACCGCTCGCGCGCTCGCCCTGCAGACCATCCACGCTTTCGACGGCTGCGACTACGTCGTCGCGCCCTCCGGGTCATGCGCGGCGATGTTGCGCATCCACTATCCGCGCCTTTTTGAAGATCGCGCCGAGGCGGAGCGCGAGGAAGTCCGCGCCTTCGCGGAACGCGTTCACGAGCTGACGGCTTTCCTCGTGAATGTTCGCGGCCTCTCGGAGACGGGAGCAACCTTCGCAGGTCGCGTTGTTCATCACGACGCGTGCTCCGGCTTGCGCGAACTCGGCATCCGCAGCGAGCCGCGCCGTCTGCTCTCGGCCGTCGCAGGCCTTGAGCTGCTGAATGCCCCGGAGACGACGGCCTGCTGCGGTTTCGGCGGCTTGTTCTCTATCAAGTTCCCCGCCATTTCCTCTGCGGTGGCCGACCGCAAACTCGACGATTTGAAGACGCCAGAGCCCGATCTCGTGACCGGCGGCGATCTCGGTTGCCTCATGAACCTCGCGGGCCGCCTCAAACGCACGGGCGCACCGCTCCCCTGCCGCCACGTCGCCGAGGTTCTGGCCGGCGAGACGCAGGATCCGCCAATCGGGTGGAGCAGCGAAGGGCCGCCGTCGTGACGCCCGGCACTCAGACGTTCAAGCGCAACGCCAAGACGGCCTTGGCTGACGCCAAGCTCGCAAAGGCTCTGGCTGGTCTGCCTGGCGGCCTGGTCGCTCAACGCACGGCAGCGAAGGCGCGAGTCCCCGAATTCGAGCAGCTGCGCGATGCGGCCCGCGACATTCGCAATCACACGCTCGATCATCTGGATGTCTACCTTGAAGCCTTTGCCACCAAGGCCCAGGCAGCAGGGACGCAAGTCCACTGGGCCGCGGATGCCGCCGAGGCGCGCGAGATCATCGCACGCCTCGCCACGGAGCGTGGGGCGCGTCGGATCGCCAAGGGAAAGTCGATGGTCTCGGAGGAGATTGCCCTCAATCGCCACCTCGAAGATCTCGGCATGGATGTGTTCGAGAGCGATCTTGGCGAATACATCCTGCAAATCCGAGGCGAAACGCCAAGCCACATCATCGCTCCCGCCATTCACCTGAGCCAGGATCAGGTCGAAGCCGATTTCCGCCGGCACCATGCTAGCCTCGATCCCCTGCGCGAACTCGCGACGCCTGAGTCGCTGGTCGCTGAAGCGCGCGCCGTGCTCCGCGAACGCTTCCTCGCCGCAGACATCGGCATCACCGGCGCCAACTTCCTCGTGGCCGAGACCGGCTCTGCGGTCATCGTCACCAACGAGGGCAACGGCGATCTGTCGGCCCATCTGCCGAAGACGCACATCGTACTCGCCGCTATCGACAAAGTGGTTCCCACCCTCGCCGATCTCGCGACGCTCCTCCGCGTGCTTGCGCGCTCCGCGACCGGTCAGGACATGACCGCCTATACGAGCCTGCTCACCGGCCCGAAAGCACCGGGCGACAGCGATGGCCCCGAAGAATGCCACGTCGTCATCGTCGACAATGGCCGCACGGAGATGTTGAAATCGGAACTGCGCGAGGCGCTTCGCTGCATCCGCTGCGGCGCCTGCCTCAACCATTGCCCGATCTACAATGCCATCGGCGGACACGCGTATGGGTGGGTCTATGCCGGCCCAATCGGCGCTGTGATCTCGCCCGCCTTTCTCGGCATCGAGGCCACCCGTGACCTGCCCAGTGCTTCCACGTTCTGCGGGAAGTGCGAGGAGGTCTGCCCGGTCAAGATTCCCCTGACGCGCCTCATGCGCGGTTGGCGCGAGAAAGGGCTTGCGTCCCCCGCCGGGCATTTCGAGCGCATCGCCATCCGAAGCTGGGCTTATTTCGCCAGACGCCCCCGGCTCTATCATCTTGCGGCGCGCGTCGGCATCGCGCTGCTCGGCGCATTGGGACGAACCCGTGGCGCCTTTCGCTGGCTTCCCTTCGCGCGCGGCTGGACCGCGCGCCGCGACTTCCCTGCTCCGCAAGGCCGGACGTTCCAGCAGCTCTGGTCGGAGCACCAGCGCGGGGTTCCGCGATGAATGGCGGCGATTTCATAGCGCGCGTTCGCAGGGCGCTCGATCCAGGCGCCGAAGCCGTGCAACGAGCACGCGGAGTTTCCGAGCGGCTGGCAAATCCCCCCCGGTATCCGCGTCCCGCCTTCGCCTGCCTGAATGGCCGCGAGCGCGAAGCGCGTTTCATTTCGTGTCTGGAAGCGTCCGGCACAGAAGTGTTCGAAATCGATGAGATCTCAGCCCTGCCCGATGCCATTGAGACCTTGCTTGGCCGTATGGTCCCCCAGCCCCGCTTCTGGATCGCCGATGACCCGCGACTGACGTCGTTTTCATGGAGATTGGCGCCGGCGGTGTGGCAATCAACCGAAGCGCTCGGCGACGGACACGCGGCGCTTACGCATGCCACCGGCGGCGTCGCTGAGACAGGCACGATGGTAATGGGGTCGAGCGCGGCCACGCCCGCTTCCCTCGCGTTCCTGCCAGAGCTTCATCTTGTGGCCGTGGACCGCGGCACGATCGCGGCGTCGTTCGAGGATGTGTTCGCCAGCCTCTCTGCCGGCGCCGCAAAGGATCGCCTGCCTCGTGCCGTCAATCTGATCTCAGGTCCGTCCCGGACGGGCGATATCGGAGGAAGGATCGTCAAAGGCGCTCACGGACCCCGCCGCCTCGCAGTGATCATCTACGGCAAGCCGGGCTAGTGCAGTTCGAGGCGATCGTTCTCTCGGCGCCTGACCATCCGCGCGACCCCGCCCCACGCTTGCGAACGGCTCGCGTCGCCGAGCTGCTTGTGAAGCAACGCAAAGAAATCGGCCACCTCCGCCGCAAACGCGCCATGGCGGCCTTCCAGCACAACAGCCATCAGCTCGGCGTCTTGAAGCTGAGGCGGGGCAGCTCTTTTTTGCTTCTGGGGAGGCGAACTACGCATCTTGTCCTCTGAATGCCGGAACACGTGGCATGGAGGGAGCAAGATCGAAGCCAGACCAAAAAGACCGAAAAGCGTGGCCTCGACGCTGGATTTAGGGGGCTCTACGCCCCGGAACGTCCCATTCTAGAAACGGCGCCGTCGAGACGTCTCCGCCCTTGTCCCAGTCTGGGAGAACGTAGCGTTAAGGTAATCGTCGGAAGCGCCCGGCGTTAAGGAGCCGTTGCCGCCTGGGCAGGCTTTGGAGGTCGCTTCTTCAGCGGCGCGTCGGAGGGGTCCGCCGCGATCTTCGTCACGCCTGACGGCTTCTCGGCGGGCTCTTCAATCACCACGCCTTCAGCGGACTGAGACTTCTTCTTGATCACGCGCTTCTTGGCGGGGGTCTTCCGGCGCCCGCCGGTCCCGCATTCGTACGAGCGCACGTCGTTGCGCACGCTTGTGACCGCCTTGGCGCTCTCGGAGAGAGGCATACTGTCCAGACTGTCGCTGTGATTGAAAAGCGCCTTCCAACCGTAGCTCTGGAAGCCGTGTTCCAGAAGGCTCGCGGCACGGATTGTCCTTTGCCCCCCGGTCGCTTCACCCAGCACCACGGCCATGATCTTCCTGCCGTCACGCGTCGCGCTTGCAACGACGTTGAAGCCCGAGTCACAGATGAACCCGGTCTTCATTCCGTCAGCGCCGTCGAACGTGCGCAAAAGTCCGTTGTGCGTGCCGATGTAGATTTTGCCGATCCGCGCATCGAACATCGACCAGTAGGAGATGTATTCGGGATAATCCCTCACGACCGCGCGCGCGAGCTTCGCGAGGTCCCGCGCCGTCGTCACCTGCTCCGGAGCCGGCAGGCCATTCGGATTGACGAACTGCGTCCGCGACATGCCGAGCGCACGCGCCGTCTGGTTCATGTGCGCGACGAATTCGGCCGGCGATCCGCTGATGGCCTCGGCGAGCACGATGGCCACGTCGTTGGCCGACTTGATGATGAGCGCCTTGAGCGACTGGTCGACGGTAAGAGTGGCGCCGACATGGAGGCCGAGCTTGCTCGGCGGCTCGCCCTGAGCGCGTTCGCTGTATGGGATGCGCTGTTCAAGCGTCAGCTTGCCGGTCTTGAGGGCCTCGAACGTCAGGTAGGCCGTCATGATCTTGGTGAGCGAGGCCGGGTGCCAGTGATCGTCGGCATCCTCGGCATAGAGAACCTTGCCGTCCGAAGGATCGAACACCAGTGCCGGCCCGCCGGCGATCGCATTGCCGCCAACGAGGAACGTCAGCGCCGACAATGCGGCAGACAACCAATGTGCGCGCATGGCCTTCCTTGACGATGCCAAAACCACCCTGGCACCTATCACATTCGCGCGCCGAGCCGCAATGCGCGGGACGGCGATTCCCGCTGCCTGTGATCGGGTCAACGCATCACGCCGGGCCGAGGCTTCAGGCCCACGGCCTCGCATTGGCGTCCCGGGCCTCGAAGTCATTAATCGCCTTCTCTTTTTCGAGAGTAAGACCAATGTTGTCGAGGCCGTTCAACAGACAATGTTTCCGGAACGGATCGATGTCGAACTTGATGACGCCGCCATCGGGGCCGCGGATTTCCTGGGCTTCGAGATCGACCGAGAGCGTGGCATTGGCGCCGCGGTTCGCATCGTCGATCAGCTTGTCCACCTGTTCCTGCGGGAGCTTGATAGCGAGAATGCCGTTCTGGAAGCAGTTGTTGAAGAAAATGTCGGCGAAATCCGGAGCGATGACGCAACGGAAGCCGAAATCCAAGAGCGCCCAAGGCGCATGCTCGCGCGACGACCCGCAGCCGAAGTTCTCTCCCGTCACCAGGATCTCGGCATTGCGATAGGCGGGCTTATTCAGCACGAAATCCGGATTTTCCTTGCCGGACTGATCGTAACGCAGCTCATAGAACAGCGCCTTGCCAAGACCCGTGCGCTTGATGGTCTTCAGGAACTGCTTCGGGATGATCATGTCGGTGTCCACATTCCGGAGCGGAAAGGGAGCGGCGACACCCGTGAGCTTAGTGAACTTCTGCATGTTCTATCGATCCTGAAGCCTAGGTGCGCAGGCTGTCGGCCAACGCACGGAAATAACCTTCCGCAGCCAGCAGGCGCTCGATCCGGCTCTTGGCAGACGCCTGCCGAGCCTGACCGCCTTCGGGACAGAGCTGCTGAAGGCGTCTTTTAACGCCAGCAAGCTTTCGTCCGTCAAGATGGTGTTCGAGCACGCCGACCAGTGTCTCAAGGTACCCCGCAATCCGGCCGAATTCACGGACCAATCCGCGCCGCGCGGCACGGTCCTTGGGTGCCGATGTTAATCTTGTCGCATAGAGGGCCGCCCGGCCGAGGGTGGCAGCCACGGCATCCGCGTATCTGGCGACCTTAGCCTGCCGCGAACGGTCGAGCGCCGCGATGGCCCCGGCCCATCGGTTCACCGTCTCCGCGATCGCGAGAAGCCGTTTTGAATAGTCCAGGAAATGCATTAGGGCCGATCGAACGCACTGTTCAACCCGCCCAATGCTAAGACGCGGACCCGCCTAGGGGATAAATGCAACTTAGCGAATGGACGGATCGGCGAAGCACTGCCGCATGTACGTGCAGCGGTGAGACCCGGCGAAATGCATGCTGTCGCCCTTGGAAGGCGAGATGAACGAGCAGATTTCCTCAAGGCCCGCCTCGTCCAGCCATCCCTGGCGCCGGCCACGCTGCACGGCGAAGCAATCGGCGGTTTCCTCGTCGGGCCCGCGGAACTGATGGCCGCACTCGTGCGCGAAAATCCAAAGCTTCACCGGCGTCGACACCTTGGAAAGAAGACGCGGGTTGAGAATGAGGAAGCCCGGATAGGCTGCGCCGTAGTCGTCGAGCTGGCTGTCGATGACGGTCGGCCGTTGCCCGCAAACTTGTTGGCGCCCATCGAGCTTGAGCTCGCCCGGCGGAAGAACGTGCGCATCGCCTCCGACGTGCTCGGCGTACTCCTCCGGCGTCGGCACATCGTCGGCAGCAGCAGGCTGAGCGGCGAGCACGAAGCAGGCCCCCAAAGCAATCCACCCCAGCAGGCGAGAAATAGGACGGAGACCCGTCGTCAAATGAACACCTCTACGCGACACCCGCACGCGCCCCGAAGAAAGCCTAGCAGTTCGAAGATCGCCTGCAAAAGTTAACATTCACTCAGGCTCGGAAGAGCACTGCACCTGCAAAATATCTGTGGCTGAATTGCCGCGACCTCGGGAATTCCGCCCGAAGGAGAGGCACTTTTGCTCACTCCACGGCCTGCTCTTCGATGTCCGCCATGTCGTCGTCGGAGAAGCCGAAGTGATGGCCGATCTCGTGAACGAGCACGTGCGTGATGACTTCCCCCAAGGTTTCCTCGCCGCTTTCTGTCCAATAATCAAGAATGGCCCGCCGGTAGAGAAACACCATGTCGGGTTCGCGCGGCGCGTCGAGCACGCTCTTCTTGTCGAGGCTCAAGCCCTGGTAAAGCCCCATGAGGTCGAACGGGCTCTCGATATCGAGCTCGTCGAGAACCTCTTCGAGCGCAAAGTCTTCGACGCGGATGACGACGTCTCCGCACACTTCGCGAAACTCAGGGGCGATCCGTTCCCAAGAGGCGGCGGCAATAGCCTCGAAATCGCCGAGTGACGGGGGCGTCGCAGTCTTCCAGTCCATGCCCGCCATCGCTTATCTCCCGCCAATGTTATTCGAGCGGGAGAGATAGGCGCTTCGGCAGGTTGACCGCAAGGTCCCTCTCGCCGAAGCGCCGTTCGTGTCAGTTCTGCCAGGAGCGGATGTCGACAAAATGGCCGTTGAGCGCCGCCACTGCGGCCATTGCCGGAGAAACGAGATGCGTCCGGCCCTTGTAGCCTTGGCGGCCCTCGAAATTGCGGTTCGAGGTCGAGGCGCAGCGCTGTCCCGGCTTCAATTGGTCCGGATTCATACCGAGGCACATCGAGCAGCCCGGCTCGCGCCACTCGAACCCGGCAGCCTTGAAGATCTGATCGAGACCTTCGGCCTCGGCCTGTTGCTTCACGAGGCCGGAGCCCGGAACGATCATCGCGTAAGCCAGCCGGTCCGAAATCTTCTTGCCCTCGACGATTTTCGCCACCTCCCGCAGGTCTTCCATGCGGCCATTGGTGCAGGAACCGATCCAGATCACGTCGAGCGGAATGTCGGTGATCTTCGTGCCGGGCTGAAGTCCCATGTAGTCGAGCGCGCGCACCATCGAGGCGCGCTTGTTCTCGTCCGTGAGATCAGCGGGATTGGGAACGACGCCCGCGATTGAAACCACGTCTTCGGGGCTGGTGCCCCAGGATACGATCGGCGGCAGCTTTGCGGCGTCGAGCTTCACTTCGCGATCGAAGTGCGCGCCGTCGTCGGTCGCCAACGTCTCCCAATACTTCATCGCGGCATCCCAGGCCGCGCCCTTAGGCGCCTTGGGGCGTCCCTTGATGAAGGCATAAGTCTTCTCGTCCGGCGCGATCATGCCGGCGCGCGCGCCACCCTCGATCGACATGTTGCAGACCGTCATGCGGCCTTCCATAGAAAGGTCGCGTATTGCTTCACCCGCGTATTCGATGACGGAGCCGGTGCCGCCGGCCGTGCCGATCTCGCCGATGATCGCCAGGATGATGTCCTTCGCCGTCACGTGCGCCGGCAGCTTCCCGTCGACCGTGACACGCATGTTCTTGGCTTTCTTCTGGACCAGCGTCTGCGTGGCGAGCACATGCTCCACCTCGCTCGTCCCGATGCCATGCGCGAGCGCACCGAATGCGCCGTGCGTCGAGGTATGGCTGTCGCCGCAAACGATCGTCGTGCCGGGCAACGTGAAGCCTTGCTCCGGACCCACGACATGGACGATGCCCTGACGCTTATCGAGTTCGTTGAAATACTCCACGCCGAATTCGCGCGCATTATCCGCCAGCGTCTGAACCTGAATGCGACTGTCCTCGTCGGCGATACCCTTGGTCCGGTCCGTCGTCGGCACGTTGTGGTCGACGACCGCGAGCGTCTTCTCCGGAGCCCGGACCTTGCGTCCTGTCATGCGGAGCCCCTCGAAGGCCTGCGGGCTCGTCACCTCGTGCACGAGGTGACGGTCGATATAGAGCAGGCAGGTGCCGTCGGGCTGACGGTCGACAACGTGGTCGTCGAAGATCTTGTCGTAAAGCGTCTTGGCCATGATGAAGGGCTCGAAGGTTCGGGACAAAGGTTTTCTCGGAAAACGGGGTTCGCTTTCCGAGGGAAGGCACTGCATTCAATTGAGGAGCATCAGATAGCGCCTCATGCGGTCAGTTGCAAATCAGCACCCCTTGGGACGCCGATCAGCCTTCTCCGCACATGTCATTCGCGACGAAATGACCTGGGTTGCGGGCTCGCAAAGAGGCCGGGCCCGAAGGCGCGTTCCCGAGGGAACGCACGCACGGAGACCCGGCCCAAGGAACCCCCGGTACGAAGGCTCCGGGTGGTGGCAGTTGACCCGAGAGCCCGGCCTCGCACCGGATAACACTATTACGTTGCGACGAGATTTTGGATTTGGTGTCTGCCAAAAATTAATCCGGCTTCGTCTATTCGCGCCAATGCCGCGCCTTGGCGACCAGGAAGTCCCTCAAAACCTGCACCTTTTTCGAACTTTTGAGTTCTTCAGGATAGACGAACAAGACGGGCAGGCTGGGTTGATCGGGCTCCGATTTGGTCAGCACGGGCACGAGGTCGCTGTCCTGCTCGGTCATGTAATCCGGGATCATGCCGATCCCGATACCGGCCAGCACCGCGTGCTTGATGGCGACCACGCTGTTCGTTCGAAGGACCGGCTCGCGCGGCTCCTTGTCCTCGCGACCGGCCGTCTCGAGCCAGCTGATGGCAGGCAGCAACTGCGCGGTCTGACCGCTATAGGACAGGATACGGTGATTGCCGCTGTCCAGATCGGCCAAGGTCTCAGGAACACCGAAGCGGCGCGTGTATTTCGTCGATGCCATCGGCCGGACGCTGGCCGTAAAGAGCGGACGCCGGATCAGATCCGGTTGTTCCGGTTCTCGCGTCCAGATCGCAACGTCGGCCGCCCGCATGGCGATATCGATCTGGTCGTCATCAAGCAGGAGTTCGATGCGAATTTCAGGATAGAGATCCATGAACTCGCGCAGCCGCTGCGAAACCCAGACCGTTCCGAGACCAACAGGTGCAGCAACGCTCAGCACGCCAGAAGGCTTGGTGGTCGTATCCGCCAGCAGTGTTTCGGCCGTCTGAAGTTTCGTCATCACCTCGGCGACGGTGCCGTACAGAAGCTCGCCCTGCTCCGTCAGGACGAGGCCGCGCGCATGGCGATGAAACAACGCAACCTTGAGGTCTTTCTCGAGCGCGGAAACTTGGCGGCTCACCGCCGACTGGCTCATGTGGAGCGCATCTCCGGCGTGCGTGAAGCTGCCCGCCGCAGCCGCGGCGTGGAAAATTCTGAGTTTGTCCCAATCCATAAAATAGTCCTCGGACGTACGATAAAGTCGTCGCAATCAAGTTTCGTAGCTGCGCGGGCTAGGTTCCCGCCGGATTGCCTGAACATGAATGGTGATAGCAATGCGATTATTCGATATCAAAACGGGCTGAGCCATCAAAAATGCATAACAGCGCCTTTCCACCGCAGGGATGAGATTGGCTGGCAAAACAGGGGCCTACTGCCTATAAGTCAGGCAGTCTGGCTCGCACTGTCTGAGCCGTACTAGGCTTATTTCCAGCCTTCGGGTTGGTTCGCACAAGGTATCCCTCCCATGCGCCTCTCCCATGTTGCAGCGCTCACCCTTGCCGTGTCTGTGGCCGCCTGTGGCGGTTCCGAACAACCGACCAAGATCTGGGAGGCCACGGGCTTCCAGAACCCCGAATCGGCCCTGCCCGACACCGAGGCCGGCATAATCTACGTCAGCAACGTCGCTGGCGGCCCCGGCGACCGGGACGGCAACGGCTACATCTCGAAGCTTTCGCTCGACGGCAAGGTCATCGCTGACAAGTGGGTGACCGGGTTGGACGCTCCGAAAGGCCTGGCGCTCGTCGACGGCAAGCTCTTCGTCGCCGATCTCGACAAACTCGTGGAGATCGACGTCGCATCGGGCGCGATCACGACCAAGCACGAAGCTGCTGGTGCCAAGATTCTGAATGACGTCGCTGCCGGCATCGACGGCGAAGTCTATGTTTCGGACTGGCCCGGCAATGCGATTTGGCGGCTCGCCGACGGCAAGTTCGAAAAGTGGCTGGAGAGCGATCAGCTCAAGAACCCGAACGGCCTGCTCGTCGAAAGTGACAAGCTGGTCGTGGCCGCGTGGGGCGTGATGGGTCCGGACTTCTCCACCAAGACCCCTGGCAATCTTCTGAGCGTGAACCTCGAAGACAAGACGATTTCAAACCTCGGCAACGGTAAGCCGGTCGGCAACCTGGACGGCCTGGAGCCGCTTGAGGCCGACACCTACATCGTGACCGATTGGATGGCGGGCAAGGTGTTTGAGATTTCCAAGTCCGGCGACGCGAAAGAACTTCTGTCGCTGGGTCAGGGCACGGCGGATTTGGGCTTTATCCCGTCGAGCCGCACAGCCATCATTCCTTTGATGGTGGACGGCAAGGTCGTCGCCTACAAGTTCTGACGATTTGATCTCTCCCCGCTGTTCAAGCGGGGAGAGACGCCTACTCAGCCGCAGCAGCGGCGGAAGCTGCCGCCGCGCCCAGATGCAGGAAGCGCTCGGCTTCGAGCGCGGCCATGCATCCCATACCCGCCGCCGTTACAGCCTGGCGGTAGACGTCATCCTTGACGTCGCCTGCCGCGAACACGCCCGGAATGGACGTGGCGGTCGAATCCGGTGCGGTAATCAGATAGCCCGAAGGCTTCATCTCGAGTTGGCCTTTGAAGAGCTCCGTAGCGGGTGCATGCCCGATCGCGATGAAGACGCCATCAACCTTGCGCGTCGTCACTTTCCCAGTCCTGACGTTCTTGATCTTCAGGCCCTCGACTGCACGCGGCTCGCCGGTGCCTACGATCTCCTCGATCTCGCTGTCCCAGACAACTTCGATCTTTTCGTTCTTGAAAAGGCGATCCTGCAGGATCCTTTCGGCGCGGAAGAAATCGCGCCGATGAACGACAGTGACTTTCTTCGCGAAGTTGGTGAGGAAAATGGCTTCCTCGACAGCGGTATTGCCGCCGCCGACCACCACCACCTCTTTGCCCTTGTAGAAGAAGCCGTCGCACGTGGCGCATGCGGAAACGCCGTAGCCTTTGTAGTGCTCCTCGCTCGCGATTCCGAGCCAGCGTGCTTGCGCGCCCGTGGCAATGATCAGCGCATCGCACGTATAGTGATCGCCGGAATCGCCTTCGAGACGGATCGGACGCGAGTGCAGATCGACCTTCACGATGTAGTCCATGACGATCTCGGTGCCGACATGCTCGGCCTGGGCCTTCATCTGCTCCATGAGCCAGGGGCCCTGGATCACGTCGGCGAAGCCCGGATAGTTCTCGACATCGGTTGTGATGGTGAGCTGGCCGCCAGGCTGGTTACCCTGGATCATCATGGGCTTCAGCATGGCACGGGCAGCGTAGATCGCGGCGGTGTAGCCGGCCGGACCCGACCCAAGAATGATGACGCGTGCGTGTTTGGCTGTGCTCATGATCGACCCTTCTCCCGCCGGATGGCTTCCCGGAAGGCTGCCCTCATATAGTCAAGGATCAAGGCAAGCGCGAGCCCCGTCGCCCGCAAGACCATACCTATCAACCGCTAGTTAGGTAGGAAATTACAGCTCGAATCACGGGTGGCGCGAACAAAATATTCCGGTGCCCCAGGCCCTCTACTGCCATGACCTGCGCCGTGGGGCACTGCGCTGCAATCTCCTCGGCATTCTCAAAGCCGACTTCCGCGTCGTCGCGCGAATGAATGACAAGCGCCGGACAGCCAACGGCTTCCAGGAGATTTCCGGCCGTGAAATCCACAACGGACCGGTGGGCGATCCGTTCGAGGTGCCGCTCGTAGACACGCTGCCCCGCGTCGTCGAGGCCAAGTTCGTCGGCGAACTCTTGTGTGATGTTGGCGAACCGGTTCGGCGACGAGACGAGCACATATCGCTCGAACGGCGTGGGCGGCCCAAGCGGTTGTTTGCCCTCGCCCGCAAGCAGCGCCGCCAATCCCCCCATCGAGTGCGTAACAGCAAAGCAAACCGGACCAAGCGCAACGGCCACCTGCTGCAACGCTTTCGCACAATCGATCAGGCTCGCTCGTTCTTGTTCGCTCTTGCCGTGACCGGGCTGGTCGAAGACGACGACCCGAAATCCCGCACGCCGCAACTGCTCGGCAAACACCGCCATGAAAGACGCTTCGCTCGTCCAGCCGTGCGCGACAAGCACGCCGCCCCGGGAGGGGCTCTTCTCCGGCTCGAAGACATAGGCTTGGATCACGCCCTGTGTCGTCGGCACTCGCACCCATTCGGCGTTGCGCAAATGAAACCGCGCCCGCTCGGCAAGCATCGTGTGATCGGCGCTGCGCCGCGAGGACAGCTTCGGACGGAGAAACTGCTTGTAGGCGAGGTCACCCGCCAGCGCCGGGGGCAAACCGCCAAGATCGAGCGTTCGAGATTTAGCTCTGCGATCCAGGAACGCGGTCATGCGACTGCGGTCTCCCTGCCTTTCTCAAATCAGACGCAGCGCGCGAAAGCTGGCACAGCCCCCGCGTCCGACGATTACGTGGTCATGGACCTGCACACCGAGCGGACGGCCCGCCTCGACGATCATGCGCGTCATGTCGATGTCCGCGCGCGATGGCGTCGGATCTCCGGACGGATGATTATGCACCAGGATAATCGCCGTTGACGACAGTTCGAGAGCCCGCTTCACGACTTCGCGAATGTAGACGGGCGTGTGGTCGACCGTTCCCTGCCCCTGCACTTCATCCGCGATGAGGCAATTGCGTTTGTCCAGGAACAGCACCCTGAACTGCTCGCGGTGCTCGTAGCCCTGAACGGCGCGCAAGTAATCGAGCACTTGGTTCCACGACGACAGCAGCGGTCGCGACGACACTTCGCTCTTCATCAGCCGCAGCGCGGCTGCTCGTACCAGACGCATTTCGGTGATGACGGCTTCGCCTGCGCCGCTAACCTCCTTGAGCCGCGCATCCGGAGCATTGACGACCTCCGCGAACGAACCGAAGCGGGCAAGCAATCGCTTCGCCAAGTCTTTCGTATCGCGGCGTGGAATTGCACGAAAAAGTATGAGCTCAAGCAGCTCATAATCCGGCAGCGCATCGGCCCCGGCTTGGCGAAAGCGATCGCGCAGCCTTTGCCGATGTCCCGCATAAAGGGGTTGGGGAGCCTCCAGAAACGACCGCTGTGCGGACGCATCCGGTTGCGCGAGTGGACTGTCGTCCTTTGGATCTCTCGCACCCGGATCTTGCATCCTTTCACCCGCTCAACTCTGGCGCGACGGCCACTCGAGGCCAGCCGGCGAGTGTGTGAACACTTCAACCCCCGTGTCCGTCACGCCGACGGTGTGCTCGAACTGCGCTGATAGCTCCCGGTCGCGTGTGACAGCAGTCCAGCCGTCCGACAGAACTTTTACGTGCGGCTTTCCGAGATTGATCATCGGCTCGATCGTGAACAGCATTCCCGGCTGCATGACGACGCCCTCGCCGGGCTCGCCGTAATGGAGAATGTTCGGCCGGTCGTGGAAGAGCTGCCCGAGACCGTGACCGCAGAAATCTTTGACGACGCTGCAGCGTTCCTTCTCGGCGAAAGCCTGGATCGCCGCGCCGATGTGGCCGATCGTGTTGCCCGGCTTGACCTGGGCAATCCCGCGGTTGAGAGCTTCGTACGTCACCTCGATGAGGCGCTCAGCACGCCGGCTGATCGGGCCGACGGCGAACATGCGGCTCGTGTCGCCGTGCCAGCCATCGACGATGAGCGTGACGTCAATGTTGACGATGTCGCCCTCGCGTAGCGGCTTCGGACCGGGGATGCCGTGGCAAACCACATGGTTCACGGACGTGCAGATGGATTTGGTAAACCCGCGATAGTTGAGCGGTGCCGGGACGGCGCCGTGGTCCAGCGCGAATTCGAGCACGCGGTCGTCGAGCTCTTCGGTCATCACCCCGGGCTCGACGTAGGGACCGATCATGTCGAGCGCGGCCGCAGCGAGCTGCCCGGCCTTGCGCATGGCGGCAAATGCTTCCGGACCGTGCAGCTTGATCGCGCTCGATTCACGCACAGGGGCTCGGCTGACTTCGACATTCGACATGGGAGCAGCACCTTGAAGGGTCCCGATCGCCAACGTCGGCGTGCGGACCATTGGAATGTAGTGCAATTCGTCCGTTGCGCAACGCGCTCCCTGAAGAGACGCATTGTCCTTGGCATAAAAACGGCGGCTGCCGGATAGAGGCAAGCCGCCGTTGGTCTCTCAACAGTTTTGGGACGCGGTCCCGAACGCTGGTTACTTGGTCTCTTCTGCCGGAACCTCGGCTGCAGCGGCCTCGGCGACGAGCTTCTGAGCCTCGCTGACCCAGTTGTCGCGCTCGATCTGGCCGTTGAGCTTCAGCGCCTCGTCGACGTTCGCGATGTCCTCGTCCGAGAAGTTCGCGACCTGCTCGTACTTGTAGCAGTTGAGCGTCTTCAGGCGCGCCGCGAGATCCGCGTCGATGCCCTTGATGCGCGTCAGATCTTCAACCTCACCCTTCGGCTTCTTGAAGCCCTTCCACGCCGCGTTCAGACGGCGGGCGCGCACGTCGGTGCGCTCGAAGATGCGAGCAGCGCGGCCACGGCGGCCACGGAGATAGTAAAGCTTCGCGCGGCGGACCTTACCGCGACGCAGAACCTCGATCTCGGCAATGTAAGGCGAGTAGACCGGGAACACGCGCTCCACGCCCTCGCCGTAGGAAATCTTGCGAACGGTGAAGCTCTCGTTGATGCCGCCGCCGGAGCGGGCAATGACGACGCCTTCGTAGGCCTGCAGGCGGACCGACTGGCCCTTGCCTTCGCCTTCAATGACCTTGACCATCACCTTTACGGTGTCGCCGGGGGAGAACTCAGGCACCGAGCGGGCCTTGAGCACGGCATCCATCTGCTCGCGCTCGATCTCTTGAATGATGTTCATTTTCATTCCTTTTTGCTTATTTATCAATGGCAGAGGAGCTGCGCCGCGGGTCTTGCCCGGCGAGCACGGCTCGTGCGGCTCCTTGTGGAGCAACCCTCGATGGGGGAATTGTTGCGGCGGGCTATAGCCGAAATGCGGCTGCCTGTCGAGAGGTTAGCCTTCGCCGCATCCCGCGCAACGGTTGTCGTTTCGCCGCCACGGGGCCAACCCGAAAGTTACCACGTCCCCGCATCGCGCCAGCTTCCCTTCGGACCCTCGGATAAGCTGCACACGGATTCGCCGGAAGACGGGGCCTTCCCATGTTGTCCGAAGCCATCGGCCTGCCTCAGGTGGCCGCCTTGCTCGTGCTGTTGCAGCGAGGCGTCGAGGAGCTTCACTCGGCCCGGAACACCCGCGCGCTCATTGCAGAGGGAGCGACTGAGGCCGGCGCGAGCTACTATCCGGTCGTCGCCACGACCCACCTCGCCTGGATCGCAAGCCTGTTTTTCCTCATACCGGCAACGGCTACGGTGTCGGTCCCGCTCGCAGTCCTCTATCTCGCAATGCAGGGCGTTCGCTATTGGGTGATCGGTAAGCTGGGGCGCTATTGGACCCACCGCATCATCACCCTTCCCGGCGCGCCGATCGTCCGCCGCGGACCCTATAAATTTATCCGGCATCCCAACTACGCGGTGACCATAACCGAAACGTTCTTGCTCCCCGCCCTGTTCGGCGCCTGGGCAGTTGGGATCATCATGACCGCCGTCTGGTCCGCCGTCCTCGCCTACAAAATCAGGCTCGAGGACGAAGCGTTGGCGGCGCGGCGCAGCGCGTCTCCGCCCGGGACCTAACCCATGGACGCCATTGCCGCGGGAGGAGGACTGGCAGGCACCGCGTTCGCGATAGAGCTCGCCCTCGGGGGAGGCAAGGTCACGCTCATCGAGCGCACGGCTGGTCCGCACCATAAGGTTTGCGGCGACTTCCTGAGCGGCGAAGCGCGGATGCTTCTTCGCTATCTCGGCATCGATCCCGTAAGCCTTGGCGGTACGAGCATCACGACCTTGAGCCTTGCCGACAGGACCTTTGAAGCCCGCGCGCCGCTTCCATTCGACGCCACCGGGTTGTCACGCGCTCGGCTGGATGAAGCCCTCATAGAACTCGCGGCACGTTCGGGCGTGACAGTCCTGCGCGGCACAACCGTCGAGGGGATCGACGCCGATGGCAGCGGAGTCGTTGTCCGGACTTCGCGAGGAGATCTGCGTGCGCGCGTCGCAGCCCTCGCCAGCGGCAAGCACAATATCCGAGGCATCGCTCGCGCGCCGGGCTCGATGGTCGGGCTAAAAATGCATCTCGCCCCCACTGCAAGCGCTCGCTCTTCGCTCGAAGGCCTCGTCCGTCTGATGGCATTTCCCGGCGGTTATGCCGGACACTGCCTCATCGAGGGCGGGATTCTCTCCGTTGCCTGGAACGTTGACTGCGCGGTTCTGAACTCCGTTGGCCCTAGTTGGACCGATCAGCGCGAAAACGTTGCTCGCGCGTGCCCGCTGTTCGGCGACATCGTACACGGCGCTGAACCGCTCTGGCAGAAGCCGCTGGCAGTCTCGGGGCTTCCTTACGGCTATTTGCGGACCGAGCCCATCTCGCCCGCGATCTATCCGATCGGCGACCAGCTTGCCGTGATCCCGTCCTTCGCAGGCGACGGCACGTCACTCGCCCTTGCCTCCGGCATCGGAGCGGCACAGGCGGTCCTGGCGGGGGAAAGCGCTTCCACGTTTCAGCGCCGGATCGTGGCAGCCCACCGCGCGCAGTTTCGCATTGTTGGTGCGCTAGATCGCGTTATCGCGCAGCCGATGCTTCGATGCGGTGCGATCGCAGTTGCGTGCCTTGCGCCCAGGCTCGTGACTAAACTCGCAGGAGCGACGCGCATGAGGGGCTACGACGAACTCATCGCAAGGCCAGACCGTGATTTGGCCCCATTAAAGATCGAGCGCCGCGAAGTAGGCTGAGAAGCCTGGCCCGAATGCAGCCAGCAGATGCCGTCCCTTAGAGCCGGATTGAATAGCCCGTTCGAGAACGAACAGCGCCGTCGCCGACGACATGTTGCCGAAGTCGCGTAACACGTCCCAGGAATGAATGATCTGCGCCCGCGGGATGCTGAGAACTTCCTCCGCCGTTTCGAGCACCTTGCGCCCGCCGGGATGAATCAGGAAGCCGGTGAAGTCGCGCAGCGACATGCCGTTGCGGTCGATGAACTCTTGCAAGGCGGGCCCGAGATTGTCGCGCATGAGCGCCGGTAGCTCGGGGCTGAGCACGACACCGAAGCCATCGCCCTTGATATCCCACCCCATGATGTGGCGGGTCTTGGGCCACAAATGCTCGCCGAAGGTGAGAATACGCGCCTTCGTATCGGCGCTGCCTCCGGCCGGAACACCAGGTTCGGCGGTCCTGAGTACCACGCCCGCGGCCCCATCGCCGAACAACGCGGCCGAAACGAACATTGCCATGCTGGGATCGTTCGGGCGCGCGCAGAGGCTGCAAAGATCGACGGTCATGAACAGCACGTTGGAGCCCGGTCGCCCCTGCGCCATGCGTGCTGCCCGCGCCAGACCGGCGACGCCGCCTCCACAGCCAAGGCCGAAAATCGGCATCCGCTCCGCATGGCTCGCGAAATCGAGCCGGTTCATGAGCAGCGCGTCGAGGCTTGGGATCGCGAGACCGGTGATCGTGTTGGTCACGATCGCATCAATATCCCCGAGCTTGAGACCAGCGCGCTCGGTTGCCTGGACCGCAATCTTCTCGAGCAAATCGAGCGCGTGCGTCTGGAAAACCTGCGTTCGCTCTTCCCAGGTGTGGGGCGTCTGGTACCACTCCAGCGGCATGCAGTTGTAGCGATAGTCGATGCCGGTATTGGAAAACAAAGCTTCGAGCCGCGCGAACTGCGGAAACACGGAGCGAGCGACCTGAAGCGCGTCTTCCTGGCGAAGTTTGATCGGTGGGTTCACTGTGGCAATGGACAAGATTTCCACGGCGCGCCCTTGATCGTGCGCGGAGCCCTCGAGCTCAACGTTGTCACGGACGCGGGGCGTGTCCTGCGTAGCGAGCGTCTGCATGGATAGATCTCCAGTGTCAGAGATAATCGCAGCCGTCGTCACTCCGCTGTTCCCCAAGAACAGCGCCAATCAGCGCGCGAGAGGCAGCACCTCGCGACGCCGTCGTGCGTTGCATCCCCTCAACAGATCAGCAAAGCATGGTGAGGCTTGGGCAGCCGTCCGTCAAATGACAGATGTAATGGGTGATTAATGACCCGCCGCCTGCGCGGCATCCACGGGCTTTTTCATGAATACCGCAAGAAGGGCCATGCCGGCGAACAGGACGGTAAGTACGATAAAAACGTCGGCAAATGAGAGAACTGCCGCCTGTCGCCGAACGAGTAAGGCAAGCTGCTTAACTGCGGAGAGATCGCCATCGGGAAGCTGCATCGAAAACTGTTGCGACAGCCCCGTGAGCGTGTCCTCCGCCACGCCCTTCCCCCAGCGAACGCTTTCGTGAAGCCTCTGGAGATGCAGGTCGAGACGGTTGTTGAGCACCGTATTGATCACGGCGAGACCGACCGCGCCACCGAGGTTCCGCATGAGATTGTAGAGGCCCGATGCGTTCTTGAGTTGATCCGGCGGCAACGTGCCGAGCGACAGGTTGTTGATCGGCACCATGCACAGCATGAGCGATACGCCGCGCAATATCTGCGGGACCAGGAGTTCATTGAAGTCCCAATCCACCGTGATGCCGGATGCCACATAAGTGCCGAGCGCAAACCCGAGAAACCCGATCAGCATGAGAACACGCGGATCGAGAACCTGCGAGAGGCGCCCCGCGAGCGGCGCGGCAAGAAACATCGCGACGCCCGTCACGAACATCGTCTCGCCGATCATGAGCGCATCGTAGCCGCGAACCTGCGACAGGTAGACCGGATAAAGGTATGTCAGGCCATAGAGCCCGATGCCCATGATGAAGCTGAACGTCGAACCGAAAGCAAAATTTCGATCTCGAAAAGCGCGCAACTCGACGATCGGCTGTGGCGCGGTGAAGGCCCGCCAGAAGAAGATCAATCCGCCGAATACGCAGAAAATCGCGAACGTGAAAATTGTCGTATCGTCGAACCAGTCGTATCGCGGACCTTCCTCCAGCACGTATTCCATCGATCCGAGAAACACCGCCATGGCGCCAAAGCCGATGAAATCGAACCGGCGGAACAGGCTGTGGTCCGGCTTGTCGAAGTCGACGAGCGCAAACACTGCCGTCGCGACGATGATGCCCGGCACGACGTTGACGAGGAACAGCCAGTGCCATGAGAACGTGTTGCTGAGATAGCCGCCGACCGTCGGGCCGATGGTCGGGGCCAGCGTCGCAACTAGTCCGATCATCGGGGAAACGATGTTGCGCTTGGATGCCGGGAACAGCGAGAACGCGACCGCGAATACGCTCGGGATCATGCCGCCGCCGATAAAGCCCTGTATCGCGCGATAGACGATCATCTGATCGATGGTGGTTGCCGTCGCACAGAGCGCGCTCGCTGCTGTAAAACCGATCGCGGCCGACGTGAAAAGCACACGCGTTGACAGCGCACGCGCCAAAAGGCCCGAGAGCGGGATCATCACCACTTCGGCGATCAGGTAGGACGTCTGCACCCACGGGATTTCGTCAGCGCTGGCCGACAGGCCGGCTTGGATTTCGGACAGCGACGCCGAGACGATCTGGATATCCAGGATCGCCATGAACATGCCGAATACCATTGCCAGGAAGCCTGCGAGCTGGCGCGGCGTAACGCCGATCCACTCGAGTTTCTTGGCATCCTGCGGTGACGGTTGAACGCCGTCGAATGTTGTGGCTTGGGCCATGGCATTGGCTCCGGCGCGCTGTTACTCAACGCGCTCCGCGGTTTGCTGGGCACCGTCCTTGGGCGCGGTGCGGGTATCGATGTCGACGACCACCGAGAGGCCTGGACGCAATTTGCCCTTGGCTTCCGATGCCGGCACCACGATCCGGACGGGAACGCGCTGCACGATCTTGGTGAAGTTGCCGGTGGCATTCTCGGGAGGCAGCAACGAGAACTGCGAGCCGGAGGCCGGTGCGATGCTTTCGACGACGCCCTTGATCGGCGGCCCGTCCAACGCGTCGACGCTGAGCTCTGCTGTCTCCCCGGCCTTGATGCCGGCAAGCTGGGTCTCTTTCACGTTCGCATCCACATAGACTTTGTCGAGCGGCACGATTGCGAGCAGGCGCTTGCCGGGAGTGACGTAATCGCCCACCTGAACGCCACGGTTTCCGATGACGCCATCGAACGGGGCGCGAATGACCGTGAACGAGAGATCGCGCTCCGCTTTCGCAACGTCGACTTCCAGCTCCTTGGCCACCTGCTCGGCCTGTTTGCGCTGAGACTTGAGCAGCGCGATGTTGGCTTCCGCGGTTTGAATCGCAGCCTCGCCGGCCTTCGCCTGCGCGCGCGCGGTATCGCGCGCGGCGATGGCCGCATCGAGCGTGGCCTTCGACGTGTAATCGCGGTCGGCCAGCGGCTTCGTGCGCTCGTAGTCGGCTTCCGTCTTCGCGACGTTGGCCTTGGTGGCTTCGAGCTGCGCGCGCATCTGCGTTTCCGTCGCATCCGCCGAACGGATCTGCGCGTCGAATGTCTGGATCGCCGCCCGTTGCGTCGCGAGCTTGGAATTGGCTTGGTCGAGCGCGAGCTGGAAGTCGCCGCTGTCGAGTTTGACGAGGACGTCGCCCTGCTTCACCGGCTGGTTTTCGACGATTGGTACGTCCACGACATTCGCAGCCACTTTCGGCGACATGATAGCCATGTCGGCGCCGACGTAAGCGTCGTCAGTCGAGACGAAGAAGCGCCCGACCGTGAAATAGTGGTACCCATACCAGGCGCCTGCGCAGAGTAAGACAGCGCCCAAAGCGCCAAGCACGAGCTTCTTGCGCGATTTGGGTGCGGAGGCAGCGGCTTCGACTGCGAAGTCAGGCCTTGGAGCTTCTGCCGCTCGATCAGAGGGCTGGTCCTGGGGCGCCCGCGCGGTCGGGGTCTCCGCAGGTCCGTGCGCCAAGAGCGTGGTGACGGACGAAGGCACCTCGGCATCGCGCAGGCGATGGAGCTTGGGGTAGTCTTTGCGGAGAGCATCGGGACCAGACATGGCAATAATCCAAGTTAGGGATATCAAACGAAACCGTACAGTTTAGTTCGGCATTGACATAAACCGCGACTATGCCAATATCAAGTCCAAACTGAACCGTTCGGTTCTATTGCGACAAAAAAGTAATGAAGATGAACACGCTCACAAAAAACGATGGAGCACCGGAAGCACCTGAAATGCGCCGGGGCGGCCGTCCGCCGGCTGGGACGGACCCGCAAAAGCGTCAGCAGATCCTCGACGGAGGTGGACGCATCTTCTCGACACTAGGGTTCGATGCCGCCAGCATGAGCGACGTAGCGCGAGAGGCCCAGGTTTCGAAGGCGACCCTCTATGTCTACTTCCAAGACAAAGAGCACTTGTTCACCGCCATCTGCGCGGAACGGCGCGACCGCAACATCGCCGAGATGATCTCGATGCTCGACGCCTCGAAGCCGGTCGGCGAGATGCTCGACACGTTCGCTGCCGAACTCCTACGCCGGATCTCGCAGCCGTATGTCGTAGCCGCCAATCGCATCGTCATCGGCGTGGCAGAGCGGATGCCGGAGGTCGGCGGAGAGTTCTTCGAGGCCGGCGCCATGCGCCTCGTCAAGGCCGTCGCAGCGTTTATCGAAGACCACGTTGCGCGGGGAAATTTGAAAGTGGAGGACAGCGTCCTCGCTGCGGCACAGTTCCTCGAACTGTCCCAAGCCACCATTTATCGGCCCCGCCTTTATGGGGTTACGAAGGAACCGGCAAGCGAGGAAGAAATCAAAAAGATCGTTACGTCTGCGGTGCGCGTTTTCCTCGCCGCATATGGTCGTTAACGCGGGGCGTCACCCGTCGGCTTTTCATCCATCACTTCGGCCGTGGTCGGGCTCAGCGGCTTTGCCTTGGTCTTCGGCGGCGTGAGCGGCGTCGGCTCGGGCGTCGTCATATTGCCGCGAAGAAGCTGACGGCCCGCCGTAAACCCGCCCACGATTTGCAGTGCCAGGCGATCCTCGTCGCGCTTGCGCACGTCGCGGACCGTGTCGTCGGCTTCGGCCGGAGAGAACCCGAGTCCCACCAGCACGGCGCGTCCGAACACCAACGCGGATTCGAACGTCTCGCGGATCTGATAATCGACGCGCGCCTCGATCAGCCGCAGCGTGTGTCCGCGGTCGAAAGAGCGCACGTAAAGCTTCGCCACCGGAAACTCGGACTTCACGAGTTGCACGATCTTGTCGGCCGCTTCGGGATTGTTGATGCAAACGAGAATTGCTTCGGCCGACTCCGCCCCGGACGCGCGCAGCACGTCGAGACGCGTGCCGTCGCCGTAGTAGACCTTGAAGCCGAAGTTGCCGGCGGCCCGGATCATGTCCACGTCGATCTCGATCAGCGAGACGTCCACGTCGCGCGCCAGAAGCGGTTGGCTGACGAGCTGACCGAAGCGGCCGAACCCGATGATGAGCACCCGGTTTTTCAAGCCAGCCGGCACGTCAACGCCGTCCAGAGACACTTTCTCCGCGGGCATGTAGCGATCGAAAAACAAGACCACTAGCGGCGTGAGCGCCATTGAGAGGATGACGATCGCGCTCATCACCGCCGCCGCTCTCGCATCGAACACGCCGGCGCTCAGCGCAGCTGCATAGAGCACGAACGCAAATTCACCGCCTTGGGCAAACAAGGCGGCGCGCAGAAGGGCTTCCCGCCGGGTCGCGCCGAACAGCATCGCGATCGCGAAAATCCCCGCGGCTTTGGTGGCCATGAACACCACCACGCCGATAAGAATGACCACCCACTCACGCGCAACCAGCGCCAGATCGAGCGACATGCCGACGCTGAGAAAAAACAGGCCGAGCAGCAGTCCTTTGAACGGATCGATGTCTGCCTCGAGCTGATTGCGGAACGTTGACTCCGACAGCAGCACCCCGGCGAGGAAAGCGCCCATCGCCATGGAAAGGCCGCCCCACTGCATGAAGAGCGCGGCACCGAGAACGACCATGAGCGAGGCCGCGAGCATGATCTCGCGTCCGCCGAGCGTGGCAACGAGACCGAACAACGGATTGAGCAGCCAGCGCCCCGCAGCGACGACGGCGGCGATCGCCGCGAACGCGATCCCTATGTTGATCCAGATCTGCTGTCCGGATGCTTCGACATGACCACCACCGAAGGCCGCAAGCAATGCGACCAGCGCCAGCAGCGGCACGATGGCGAGATCCTCGAGCAGCAGGATCGAGACCGCGCGCTGCCCTGCAGGCGTCGCCGTCTCGCCGCGCTCGTCGAGCATCTTCATGATCACGGCCGTGGACGAAAGCACGAAGCCCATCGCGCCGATCACCGCCACTGGAACCGAAAGCCCGCCGAGGTAGATGCCCACTGCAGAGAGCAGCGCGCCGCACGTGAGCACCTGCACGAGGCCGAGCCCGAAGATGTCGCGTCGTAGGGCCCATAATTTCGCGGGCCGCATCTCGAGACCGATAATGAACAGGAACATCACGACCCCGAGCTCCGCGACGTGGAGGATCGCGACCGGATCTGTCACCAGGCCGAAGCCGAACGGCCCGACAATGAGGCCGACCGTGAGGTATCCGAGAACCGAGCCGAGCCCGAACTTCCGAAAAAGGGGCACCGCAACGACGCTGGCGGTTAGGAGCGCTACGGTTTGGCTTAGGTCGACGGATTCGGCGGCCATGGTCGCGCTCACTTCCTTGGAAAGCCTCGGCACAACGCGAAGCCACCAGCGATCTAGTTGCATCTTCTGGATAAATCGATCACGCGCCGATGTGCAAGCATTTAGGCCCTGCAGGGCATCCGGCGCGACATCGCGGCGATGTCACCGCTTGGTTTTCGCCGCCGGGTCCAAAAGGTCGGGCCGCCGCTCGCGCGTGATGCGCTCCGCTTGCTCGCGCCGCCAAACAGCGATTTTCTTGTGGTCTCCGGACATCAGGACGTCCGGCGTGCCCTGCCCTTCCCACTCGCGCGGCTTCGTATACTGCGGATACTCGAGCAAGCCGCCTTCGAAGCTCTCGTGCGCGAGACTTTCCTCCGCGCCGAGGACGCCGGGAATGAGACGGACGCACGCGTCGAGCAGCGTCATCGCCGCCAGCTCTCCGCCGGAAAGAACGTAATCCCCGATCGAGACTTCCTCGATGCCACGCCCCGCGATGACACGCTCGTCGATCCCTTCGAAACGGCCGGCAAGCAGCATGACGCCGGGCCCCTGGGACAAACTTCGCGCGCGCTCCTGAGTGAAGGGCGCGCCGCGCGGAGACATATACAGCAAAGGTAGATCCGGATCGTCGGCGCGGGCTTTGTCGATGGCCGACGCAAGCACGTCAGGCCGCATCACCATGCCGGCGCCGCCCCCTGCGGGTGTATCGTCGACCGCGCGATGGCGGCCGATGCCGAAGTCGCGGATCTGATGCAGCGCGAGCGACCACAGGCCTGCGTCCAACGCCTGCCCGACGAGCGAGAAGCCGAGCGGTCCTGGAAACATTTCGGGAAAAAGCGTGAGAACCGATGCGCGCCAGGGTGGGCGGCCATCACCGGTCGGAATGTGAGCCATCGCGATGTCAGTCTGCCGGGTTGTTGGCAGCGACCTTAATGGGTTTGCGGAGGCATATGCACGCCATTTCGCACCCAGTCGGACGGCTAACCCGGTAATCTCGGAATGGAGGTGAGGAGGAGTTCTAGAGGCGGCGGCCGATGTCGAACATTTCGCCGACAACCGCGAAAACTGCGCCGAGGCCCCGGCTCATCGAGCCCAGCAGCGAACCGGATCGCTGATCCGCGACGGTCGCAAAGTGATCTTCAAGCGCATACAGCAGATTACTCATTACGCAACTCACTTCACTCGTACTCAACACAACCCGACGAGACACAAGTAAAGCTGGGAAATTTTTCCCATCAACAGCTTTTCAATGGGGTGAGCCCAATTTACCTAGAGAAGCGGGAGATATGTTGCTCGGTTGCCGCGCAGAACCCGCGTAAGTTGCGGAAAACGAACATCAATCCGACATCTGAACACGCTCGGATTGATCGCAGGAGCCCTGTTTAGTACCGGCGCGACACCGCGCTCGAGTGCATCATGTCGCCAACGACTGCGAAAACGGCCCCGAGCCCACGGCTGAGCGATCCGGAAAGCGATCCCGGCCGCTCGTCGGCCACGGCTGCGAAATGATCCTCAAGCATATAGAGGAGCCTGGACATCACTCACCTCTCATCCCACGATAATTTCGTGCGGTTAAAGAAGTGTAGTTATTAAATCCGGCCTCCCAGAGGCGGGAGTGTGGAGGAAATCAGACGCCTTCGACGACCGTAATGTCGATGGTGCCGGCTCCGGCACGCAGGGCCTTTGCTTCCGCGTATTCTGCACTCGTCGCATAACCCACCGCGTGCTCGTAGCTCGGGAACTCGAGCACCACGTTACGCTGCGTCCCGTTACCTTCCATGATCTGGCACTTGCCGCCGCGCACGATCGGGCGCCCTTCGAACTTGTCGAGCGCGATCTTTGATTTTGCGACGTACTGGCCCCACTTGTCGGGATCGGTGACAGTGGCGTGCGCGATGACATAGCCCTTCGGCATTGGAAATCCTCCCGGAATTGTTGAGATCAATGGGGGCCGGAAACGGCCTCTTGGATGTAGTCGACGAACTTTTCGGCGGCGGCCCGCGGATCGTCGGCTTGCGTGATCGGTCGCCCGACGACGATATGGTTTGCACCCGACGCAATGGCGTGATCGGGCGTCATGACCCGTTCCTGATCGTCCGTCGTGCTCCCCGGCAAACGGATGCCCGGCGTCACGATTAGAAAGTTCGGGCCGGTTGCTGCCCGGATGCGCTTGGCCTCTTGACCGGAAGCGATGACACCATCGAAGCCGGCGGCGTAGGCCATTTGGGCCCGCTTCAAGACCAGGTCGGCTGGCGAGAAAGTCGTGCCCTGCTCGAGCAGATCGTCCGCCGATAAATTGGTCAGCACGGTCACGGCGAGCAGCTTCACCTTTCCGTTGGCACGTCCCGCCAGCGCCGCCTTGAGCGTCTTGGTGTCGTGGCCATGCACGGTGAGGAAGGTGATGTCGAGTTCCGTGGCATTCGCGACCGCGCGCTCGACGGTGTTGCCGATGTCCAGGAGCTTCATGTCGAGGAACACCCGCTTGCCGCGGCGGCGAAGATCGCGGGCTAAATCCAGCCCGCCGGCAAACAAGAGTTCGAGGCCGACTTTGTAGAATGAGACGGTCTCGTCCAGCTCCGCCACGAGATGGCGCGCGCCCTCGACGGTTGGCATGTCCAGGGCCACAATTAGGCGGTCTCGGGCAGTATCGCGTGTCATGTTTCAGCCGTGTAACACATGCGCGGCGCGGGCCAACTTCTGAATGAGCTTCTTGAAGTTTTCCTGGCTGTCTTTGTTCTTGAGGTGCCCGTTGTCCTCGAAGGCCTCTCCGGCCCGGGGAACGGCGAACTGGTCCGGCAAAACGAGCGCCCCGACCCCGAGTTCGAGCACGGCCCGCACCGTGTTCACGCCGCGCAGCCCGCCCATTCCGCCCGGCGCGGCCGACCCGAGCGCGAACACCCGCGTCTTGAAGACGGCCATCGGCTCTTCGCCTTCCACGCGGACGCGGCTCACCCAGTCGAGCGTGTTCTTGAGCAGCGGTGTGATGGAGGCGTTGTATTCCGGACAGGCGATGAAGATGCCGGTATGCACCCGCATCAGCGCCTCGAACTTCTTGGCATTGTCCGGGATGCCCTCGAGCGCCTGGAAGTCGGCATCGTAAAGCGGCATCGGATAGTCGCCGAGATCGGCGAAGGTGGCCGCGAGTCCATTGGCGTTCGCAATCTCCGTTCCGAGCTGGGCGAGACGCTTGTTGAACGACGCCTCCCGCGCGCTGCCCGCAAAAAAGAGAAGCTTCGTCGACGATAGGCTCATGGTCCCTCCGGATAGGCGGCAGACGGGCGCGAGCTAGCCGCTCTTGCCTTCGAAGAAGTCTTTGACGCGCGCGAAGAAACCGGCACTTTCGGGACTGGTTCCCTTGTGGCTCTCGCGTTCAAATTCTTCGAGCAGTTCACGCTGGCGTCGCGTCAGGCTCTTCGGCGTTTCGACATCGACCTGGATGTACATATCGCCGACCACCTTGGAGCGCAGGACCGGCATGCCTTTGCCCTTTAGCCGGAACTGCTTCCCCGCCTCGGTCCCTTCCGGAATTTTGACACGCGTCGTAATGCCTTCGAGCGTCGGCACTTCGATTTGACCGCCGAGCGCCGCCGTCGTCATGGCGATTGGCACCTTGCAGAAAAGGTCGGCCCCGTCGCGCTGGAAAAACGAGTGAGGCTTGATGGAGAGGAAGATGTAGAGATCGCCGGGCGGACCTCCGCGCAAACCCGCTTCGCCATCGCCGACGAGACGAACTTTCGTGCCGTCTTCAACGCCCGCCGGGATGTTGACCTGGAGCGTCCGCTCCTTTGTCACCCGCCCCGCGCCTGAGCACGCCGAGCAAGGATCGTCGATGACCTCGCCCCGGCCCGCACACGTCGGGCAAGTGCGCTCGATCGTGAAAAAGCCCTGGCTCGCGCGAACTTTACCCATGCCGGCGCAGGTTGGACACTGCGTCGGCTTGGTGCCGGACTTGGCGCCTGTTCCGGAGCATGTTTCACAAGCGACACTCGTCGGAACGCGCACCTCGGCCGCCTTGCCGTGAAACGCCTCGTCGAGCGTGATTTCCATGTTGTAGCGAAGATCGGCGCCGCGTTCGCGCGAGTTGCGGCTTCGCTGCCCACCGCGGCGGCCGCCCATGAACTCTCCGAACAGGTCATCGAAGATGTCGGACATGGAGGAGGCGAAGTCGGGCCCGAACCCGCCGCCGGGATGCCCCCGGCCCATGCCATGGTCGAAGGCCGCGTGACCGAACCGGTCATAGGCCGCGCGCTTCTGCGGATCCTTCAGCGCCTCATAGGCCTCGTTGAGGTCTTTGAAGCGCTGCTCGGCGCCCTTGTCTCCGGGATTGCTGTCGGGATGACATTCCTTGGCGAGCTTGCGAAAGGCGGATTTGAGATCCTGATCGCTCGCCGTGCGCGGAACCCCGAGGATTTCGTAATAGTCGCGTTTGGCCATAGGGAGGCATTCTATCCGGCGGGCGGCGATGGGAAGCAAGCACTATCGGGGCGACTCCGTCGGCTGACGGCTCGAAGTCCCACCCGTGTGACTTCCGCTCCCACCCAAAAAATCTCTCCCCGATCATGCGAAGGAAATGCGCCTTCGCGTGACCCGGGGAGAGGGGTTCGACACGGCAGGGCTTAGCCTGCCTTCTTCTTGTCGTCCTTGACCTCTTCGAAGTCCGCGTCGACCACATTGTCGTCCGCGCCGGACTTCTCCGAAGACGCCTCGCTGGCGCCGCCAGCGTCGCCGCCGCCCTTTGCGGCGTAGATAGCCTCGCCGATCTTCATCGCGACCTGAGCCAGCGCCGTCGTTGCCGACTTGATCCGCTCGACGTCGTCGGAAGCGATCGCTTCCTTCGCCGCCTCGACCGCCTTTTCGACGTCAGCCTTGACCGCAGCCACGGCCGGGTTGGAGCCGTTCTCAGTGAGCTCCTTCTCGGTGGAATGGATCAGGGCTTCAGCCTGGTTCTTGGTCTCGACCAGCTCGCGCTTCTTCTTGTCGTCGGCGGCGTGAGCCTCGGCGTCCTTGACCATTCGCTCGATCTCGGAATCCGAGAGACCGCCGGATGCCTGGATGCGGATCGACTGCTCCTTGGCGGTCGCCTTGTCCTTGGCGGACACGTGCACGATGCCGTTGGCGTCGATGTCGAACGTGACCTCGACCTGCGGCACGCCGCGCGGCGCCGGCGGAATGCCGACGAGATCGAACTGGCCGAGCAACTTGTTGTCGGCCGCCATCTCGCGCTCGCCCTGGCTGACGCGGATCGTCACCGCGTTCTGCCCGTCCTCGGCCGTCGAGAAAACCTGGCTCTTCTTGGTCGGGATCGTGGTGTTGCGGTCGATCAGGCGCGTGAACACGCCGCCCAGCGTCTCGATGCCGAGCGAGAGGGGCGTCACGTCGAGGAGCAGCACGTCCTTGACTTCGCCTTTGAGAACGCCGCCCTGGATCGCCGCGCCGACAGCCACGACCTCGTCCGGGTTGACGCCCTTGTGCGGCTCCTTGCCGAACAGCTCCTTGACGACCTGCTGCACCTTCGGCATGCGCGTCA